>Ga0210384_10001520_pt1 | contig 31351 bp, 28 predicted proteins | sample IncBWH2MmetaG_FD_160574 | JGI IMG/M metagenome (GOLD analysis project Ga0210384, IMG submission 160574) | Forest soil microbial communities from Barre Woods Harvard Forest LTER site, Petersham, Massachusetts, United States - Inc-BW-H-2-M | ecosystem: Environmental > Terrestrial > Soil >...
CCGGCCGTCGACCCGGTGCGCACGAAATATCTCGGTGGCGCCGAGTTGGTCGGCTACGTGCGGGACGCAAACCAGCACGTAGTTGCCACGATCACCCACCGCCATTTTGCCCTGACGCTCGTCCAGGGCTCCGCTTCGCTCGATGCGTGGGCCGATGCGCGCCTGGCGATTGATCAGTTCGCCGCCAAATTGGCCGCCGCATGCCGCGATCTGCCCGGGTCCCACACTGCCGGTTCCTGAGCGCCACGGCATGCGGTGCTTTTTACGCATGCCGCCGAAGGCGCGCCGGTGAGCATCGCTAGGGTGGCGTGGGTCCTTCGCTGACCCGCACCAGGTCCTGCGGGCGCAGCCACTTGCGGAACGCATCCTGCACGGCGGCGGCGTCGAGGGCGATGTAGTGCCTGGCCGCGACCGTCGGCTCATCGAGCGGCAGGCCGAGATCGGTGCGCCCGAGAAGCCCGCGCGCGATTTCCTCCACGCCGGATTCGGCCAACGGCAGCTGGCGCAACAGGCACGCCTTCACGCGCGTGAGCTCATCGCTCCCCACCGGGGTGCTCTGCATGGTCGTGACCTCACGCACCACCATGTTGGCGGCCTGGGCGACGTTCTGCGGATCGCTCGCGTACTCCACCAGGTACACGCTGCGGGTCCTGCCGGCCTGCAGTATCGACTGCACCGAATACACCAGCCCGGAATGCTTGCGCAGATCGATGCTGAGGCGGGTGGCATAGAAACTGCCGCCCAGCACCGCGTTGCCGAGCTGCAGCGGGTAGTAGTCGGCGTCGGAGCGCTTGAGCGCGAGGTTTTGCGCCAGCACCACGCGGTCCTGTACGCGGCTTGCGTCCGGCACCGCCACGGTCTTCGCCTGGTTGGCGGGTGCTTCTGGCAGATCGATGAAGGGCTTCGGTCCGCTCGCGCTCCAGCCACCGAAATACTTTTCAATGGTGGCGCGGGCGGCGGTCGGATCCACTCTGCCGATGACCACGATGGTGGTGAGATCGGGCCGAAACACGCGCGTGTAGTAGGCGCGCACTGTGGCGGGCGTGAGTGAGCGCACCGTTTCGGGCGTGGCCATGCGCAGGCTCGGGTCATCCGGCGGGAACAGCGCAGCGCGCAGCGAGCGCTGTGTCAGGAAGCCGGGGCTGGCATTACGTGCGGCCACGCCGAGCGCCACCTGGCCGCGGATCACTTCCAGCGCCGCCTCCGGCAGCGCCGGATGCAGCTCGTTGTCGGCCAGCAGTTCCACCGCACGGTCGAAGTGCTCCGCCAGCGCCTGAACCGAGAAGTCCGTGCCGGCGTGCTCACGGGCGCCGATCGCATCCAGCGCCTGCTGGAATGCCACCCGGTCGAGGTGCTCGCTGCCGTGGGTGAGCAGCCGCTCGAGTACCTGGGAGACGCCTTCCTGGCCGCCGGGCTCTTCGGTCTCGGGACGATTGCGGATGTGCGCGTACACGCTCACGGTGTCGCTCACATCCTCGCTCTGCACTATCAGGGACAGCCCGTTGGGGAGCGTGCTGACGATGGGATGCAGGGTGGATGGCGGCACCTCCAGGCGCCGCAGAGCCTTACCGGCCCACGCGGGCAGCGCGGTCGGATGCGCTTCCCCGAGGGAAATCGCCTCCTGTCCGCCGAAACCGCCGTGCGTCGCGACGGGTTGACCCGAGCCGCGCGGCAGCATGACGCCGGTCGTGGCGTGATCGAGATCGAGGTACCTGCGCGCGACGCGGTTCACGTCGGCGACCGTGACCCGCTCGATCCGCTCCAGGTCTTCGTCGGGCGAGGTGAGGCCGTAGAGCGCGAGCGCGTCCGACCAGACCGAGGCGAGCTCGCGGATGGAGTTGCGCTGAAACTGCGCCGCACTGCGCTCCTGGAGCTTGGCCGCCTCCACCAGCTCCGCGGGGACGCCGTCGCGGGCGACGCGTGCCAGAATCGCGCGCACCTCGCGCTCCAGCGCGCGCGGATCATCCCCGGTCGTAAACGACAGCACCGCATAGGCGAGCCCAGCCTCGGGCAGCGGATCGAGCGCGAACTCGGCGCCGAGGGCCTTGCCCTGCGGCACGAGACCGTAGAGATCGAAGCGGTGGCTGCTCAGCACATCCGCGAGCACCTCGAGGGCGGGAAAATCGCTATCGCGCGGGCCGGGCGTGCGCGTAGCGATCATGAGCGTGCCGTTCGGATGATCGGTATCCACGGTGATTGAGCCCGGCTGCACCGGCCGCAAGCGTATGCGGGGCTTCGGCGGCAGCTTCCTGGCGGGGATGTCCCCGAAGAGCTGCCGCACCAGGCTGAGCGTCGCCGGCGGGTCGACATCGCCCGCGATCACCAGGATCGCGTTGTTCGGCGCGTACCAGGTGTCATGGAAGCTCTTCAGCATCGCGGCGGTGGTCTTCTCGAAGGAAGGACGGGTGCCGAGCGCATCGTGCTCATAAGGGGTGCCGGCAAACATGCGTGCGCGCAGCTTCGCAAACAGGACGTAGGACGGCTCGGACAGGTCCTGCGCGACTTCCTGCTCGATCGCGCCACGCTCCTGGCTCCATTCCGCGGGCGTATCGAGCACTGCGCGCATGCGCAGCGACTCGATGTGCAGCGCCACGTCGAGATCCTCGGCCGGGACCGTGAAGAGATACTGCGTGAGATCCTCGCGCGTGTTGGCGTTGAAGTCGCCACCGACGACGCTGCCGATGTCGGCAAGCTGGTCGGCGCTGAGCCCCGGGCTGCCGCGGAACATCATGTGCTCCTCGGCGTGCGCCGTCCCGGGAAATCCCGCGGGCGACTCGTCCGAGCCAACGAGGTAGTTGACCGAGGTGCTGACCACGGGCGCGAGTGCATTGCGCACGACGACCACCCGCAGCCCGTTGGCGAGCGTAGCACGCAGCACGCCGCTGTCAGCGCCAGCGTCTGCGGCGCCCGCCGCGGCGCCGCCCACACAGGTGCACAATGCACTCAGGGCGGCGAGCAGCGCGCCCGCCGGTCGCGAGCGGCGCGTTTGCGCGTCGTAGGGCATGAAAGGGCCTGGGTTTGCGGAAGAGCCCAGTATATTCGATTGCCGCCGCCGCCATGTTCCGCCACAAATCATCAGCTCCGTGACGCTTTTGCATCACGGTGAAAGCCTGCCTGCGCGCTCAACTTGTAGCCGTAGCTGGACGGACGCTTCCGTTCCCCATGCAACGCAGGCGAGAGGAGACACCATGAATGCACTGACATCGAGGCTGCGGGCCGCCGCGCTCGGGGCGGCACTTGCCGGCTGCGCGGCAGCCTGGCCGGCGCAGGCGACCGCGGCCGCCGAGGCCCCGACCCCGGCATCCAGACAAGCAAATATCGGCGTCGTGACCGGCCTTGCGGTCGGCGCGCTGGCGGCCGGCCCGGTGGGCGCCGTGGTGGGCGCCGCCGCCGGAGCGCTGCTCGGCGAGCGCTACCATCGACAGGCGCAGTCGTCGGTACAGCTGAGCGAGCGCCTCGACAAGAGCGTCGCGGAGCGCGCGCGCCTTGTGGCGAATGTGGCGCAGCTCGACAGCTCGCTCGCGCAGGCGCGCGCCGCCGGCGAGCAGCTCGATCAGGCCCTGCAGCGCACGGACGAGCTCGGGCTCGACGTGAGCTTCCGCACCGACGACGACTCGGTGACGGTGCAGGCGATGACACCGCTGCTGAAGCTCGGTGCCCTGGCGGCGTCCATGCCGCAGGCGCGCCTGCACATCGCCGGCTATGCCGATGCGCGTGGCTCCGAGGCGTGGAATCGGGACCTCTCGCTGCGCCGCGCCGAAAACGTGGCGGCGGTCCTGGCGGCCGCCGGTCTGCCGCGCGAGCGCATGCTGGTCGAAGCGCACGGCAAGAGCGAAGCCGGCAGTGCCGACGGCGATCTCGATGCTTATGCGCTCGAGCGGCGGGTCACTGTGCGGCTGCAACTGCCGGATTCCAGCCAGGTGGCGCGCCGTGACTAGGGGACACGCCTGGCAGGGCGGCGCGCCGCGGGAAGGCAGGCCCGCGGCGCGCCTTCGCGCTAGAATTTCCTGGTATGAGTATCTGTGCGGCACGCGCGTGAGCACCGCGATCGTTCGCCTCGACGGACAGGTGGAACCCGAGGTGTCGGCGCCGCCTGCGGAGCGCTTGCTGGCGGGCGCGCCCGAGCTGCAGGTGCGCAATTTCTTCACCGACGCCAGCCAGCAATTCTTTGCCGGACGCTGGTCGGCAACGCGCGGGACATGGCGCGTGCGCTATACCGAGAACGAGCTGTGCGTGATGACCGGCGGCAAGGTCGTCATCGCGAGCGAGACGGGCGAGCGCGCGAGCTTCGGTCCCGGGGATGCGTTCGTGATCCCGGCCGGCTTCGTCGGCACCTGGGAAGTCATAGAAGACTGCTCCAAGATCTACGCGATCTTCGAAGCGCGCAGCTGACTTCGAGCGCGGTGGCTCGCAGGGCGCGCGCCCGCACCGCCCTGCATCAGACATAACGTACCCCGAACTTGACGCCGCTCGCAGATCCGTGACGGCCGCCTGCAGCGCACCCCCGCCCGGTGCGAAGGTGCGCGCGTTGTGTCGGAAGCCCGTCGGCTCCGGAGGTGCCCCGTGGAGACTATTACCGTCGCTGCCTCGCGCAGCAGCGCGTTCAATCTGTCGGAAATGGAAATGCTGGTGGGCAGCGCGATAGTCGTCGCCCTGCTGGTGTGGATGGTGCTCGCGCGCCTGCGGCGCGATCGTCAATCGCCGCACGCCTGAAGCTGCGCCGCACGCCGGGACGTCAGCAGCCCGCCGCCGGCGCGGGAAGGGTGCGGTTACTTCGCTCACCCGCCGACAGCGCGCTGGCGGCGCGCGGCTGTGCGTCTAGTGTCCGCGCAATACCTCGCTCAGCGTCCCGAAGATCTGGTCGATCTGCGCCCGCTCCACGATGAGCGGCGGCGACAGCGCGATGATGTCGCCGGTCTGGCGCACCAGCACGCCGCGCTCGAAGCATTTCATAAACACCTCGAAGGCGCGCGCGCCCACCTTGCCCGGGATTGAGCCGAGCTCCAGCCCGAGGATCAACCCGTAGTTCCTGATGTCCACCACGTGCGGCAGGGCGCGCAGGGCGTGCGCGGCGTCTTCCCAGTACTGCGACAGCGACTTCGCGCGCGTCAGCAGATTCTCGCGCTGATACAGCCCGAGAGTCGCGAGCCCAGCGGCACATGCCGCGGGGTGCGCGGAGTAGGTGTAGCCGTGGAACAGCTCGATGCCTTCGGGACCCTGCATGAAAGCCTCGTACACGGCCTTGCTGACCAGCACCGCCCCCATGGGCACGCAACCGTTCGTCAGGCCCTTGGCGAGCGTGATGAGGTCCGGCGTGACGCCGAATTCCTGCGCCGCGAACGCTGCACCGGTGCGGCCGAACCCTGTGATCACCTCGTCGAAGATCAGCAGGATCCCGTGGCGGTCGCAGATCTCGCGCAGGCGCTTAAGGTAGCCGCGCGGCGGGAGCAGCACGCCCGCAGAACCGGCGATGGGCTCGACGATAACCGCTGCGATGTTGGAGGCGTCATGCAGAGCCACCAGCCGCTCGAGCTCGTCCGCCAGGTGCTCACCGTGCTCGGGGGCCCCGCGCGAGAAGGCGTTTCTCGCCAGGTCGTGCGTGTGAGCCAGGTGATCGACGCCCGGCAGCAGGTTCGCTGACCAGCTCCTGCGGTTCGCTTGTATGCCGCCTACCGAGATGCCGCCGAAGCCCACGCCATGATAAGCGCGCTCGCGGCCGATCAGGCGCGTGCGCGAGGCTTGCCCGCGCGCGCGGTGGTAGGCGAGCGCGATTTTCAGCGCCGTGTCCACCGCCTCCGATCCGGAGTTGGTGAAGAACACGTGATCGAGCCCGGCCGGGGCAATCTTCACCAGCTCGTTGGCGAGTTGAAACGCGGGCGGGTGCGCCATCTGGAACGTCGGCGCGTAATCGAGCGTCTCCAGCTGGCTCGCGACGGCCTGGGTGATCTCGCGCCGGCCGTGCCCGGCGTTCACGCACCACAGCCCCGCCACCGCGTCGAGAATCTGCCGCCCGTCGGCCGTCCAGTAATGCATACCGCTCGCTTTCGCGAGCAGGCGCGGGTTGGCCTTGAACTGGCGGTTCGCCGTGAAGGGCAGCCAGAGTGCCTCGAGATCGGAGCGGTCCAGTGCGGCGATGGGGTTCGTCATGGAAGGTCTCGGGGTAAGGGGGGCAAGGCGAAATGATAAATAAAGTGGACAAATGCAGCCACTGCGGCGATATTTCGGCCATCTGTGTCTAGAATCCTAAACACCCTGAACGTCGATGTCGGCACCCGGTTGCGCAGTGTCCGCACCACTTTCGGCCTCTCCCAGCGCGAGCTCGCCCGCCGTGCGGGAGTCACCAACGGATTGATCTCGCTGATCGAGCAGAACCGCGTGAGTCCCTCGGTGAGCTCGCTGAAGAAAGTGCTCGACGGAGTGCCGATGGCTCTGGCGGAGTTCTTCACACTGGATCTGAGCGCGGCGCCGCAGGCATTTTTCGGGGCCGAGGAGCTGGTGGAGCTGGGCAATGCGGAAGTCTCGCTGCGACTCGTGGCGGCGCAGCGGCCGGGGCGGCAGCTGACGGTGCTGCACGAGCGCTATGCGGCTGGGGCCGCGACCGGCGAAGAGATGCTCGCGCATCGCGGGGAGGAGGCGGGGGTCGTAATCCGGGGGCGCATCGAGCTCACCGTGGGCGGCGCGACGCGCGTCCTCGGGCCCGGCGAGGCTTATTATTTCGCCAGCCAGCTCCCGCACCGCTTCCGCAACGTCGGGCGCGAGCCGTGTGAGATCATCAGCGCCTCCACTCCACCGACTTTCTAAAGAGCATAGCTTCCAGCCATGAACGCAAAACCTGAGTCCATCTCCTGGCACGATCGCGCCCGCACGCTCGAGTTTCGCACCCAGGCCTTCATCGACGGGCGCTACCTCGATGCTGCCTCCGGGGCCACGTTCGATTCCGTCAACCCGGCAACCGGGAAACTCCTCGCGCGCGTGGCGGCGGGCGGGGAGGAGGACGTCAATCGCGCCGTCACCTCGGCGCGCGCCGCGTTCCGCAAGGGCAGCTGGTCGAACCTGGCGCCCGCGAAGCGCAAGAGGATCATGCAGCGCTTTGCCGAAACGATCCGCGAGCATACCGAGGAGCTCGCGCTCCTCGAGACGCTCGATACGGGCAAGCCGATCTCCGACAGCCTGAAGATCGACATCCCTGGTGCTGCGCGCTGCATCCAGTGGTACGCGGAAGCCATCGACAAGGTGTACGACCAGGTGGCGCCCACCGGGCCGGGAGCGCTGGCGCTCATCACGCGCGAGCCGCTCGGAGTGGTCGGCGCCATCGTGCCATGGAACTTCCCGCTGCTGATGGCCGCGTGGAAGATCGGGCCGGTGCTTGCGGCCGGCAATTCGCTGGTGCTCAAGCCTTCGGAGAAGTCCCCGCTCACCGCGCTCAAGGTGGCGGAGCTCGCCATCGAAGCGGGCATCCCACCGGGCGTGCTGAACGTGGTGCCCGGACTCGGACAGACCGCCGGCAAGGCGCTGGCGCTGCACATGGACGTCGACTGCGTTGCCTTCACCGGCTCGACCGCCACCGGGCGCGCCATCATGCAATACGCCGGGCAGTCGAACCTCAAACGCGTGTCGCTGGAATGTGGCGGCAAGTCGCCCAACATCGTCCTGGCCGACTATCCGGACCTCGACAAGGCGGCCACCGCAGCCGCGTTCGCCATCTTCTTCAACCAGGGGGAGATGTGCTCGGCGGGCTCGCGCCTGTTGCTGCAGGAGGGCATCAAGGATGCGGTGCTGGAGAAGGTGCAGGCGATCAGCCGCACGCTGCAGCCGGGCGATCCGCTCGACCCCGAAACGCGCCTGGGCGCCATCGTCGATGAGACGCAGATGAAGCGCGTGCTCGGTTACATCGAGTCCGGGCGCAGCGACGGCGCCAACGTCCGTTTCGGCGGCCGCCGCGTGCGCGAGGACAGCGGCGGCTACTTCATCGAGCCGACTGCATTCGACGCCGTGAAGCCGGCGATGGCGATTGCGCGCGAGGAGATCTTCGGCCCGGTGCTGGCGGCGATCACGTTCAAGACCGTCGACGAGGCAATCCAGATCGCCAACGACGTGATCTACGGCCTCGCCGCGGCGGTGTGGACCCGCGACGTGACGACCGCCCATCGCGTGGCGCGCGCGCTGCGTGCCGGCACGGTGTATGTGAATTGCTATGACGCCGATGACATCACCGTGCCGTTCGGCGGTTTCAAGCAGTCCGGCATGGGCCGTGACAAGTCGCTGCATGCTCTGGAGAAGTACACCGAGCTGAAGACGACGTGGCTCGATCTGTCGTGAGCTGCCGGGGCTCGCGAGCTTCGATCCGAAGCTCGTGAATCCACCAGCCCACCGATTCCTCGCCAGCGCGCCGCGCGGTTTTGCGGATCTTCTCGCCCGCGAGCTGACGGCCTGTGGGGCGCTGGATGTGCGCGAGCGCTCGAACGGCGTCGTCTTCGCCGGCGCGCTCGAGTGCGCCTACCGCGCCTGCCTGTGGTCGCGCATCGCCAATCGCGTGTTCCTGCAACTCGCGCAGTTCGAGGCCGCTGATGCCGAGGAGTTCCACGCCGGCGTGTGCCGCATCGACTGGACCGCCCACCTGGGCCCCGGCGCTACGCTGGCGTGCGAGTTCAGCGGGCGGCACCCCGCGATCACGCATACGCACTTCGGGGCGCTGAAGCTCAAGGACGGCATCGTGGACGCGCTGCGCGCGGCGACCAGCTCCCGTCCCGACATAGCGCCACAGCGGCCGGATGTGCGCGTGCACGCACATGCGCACGGCACGGCGATCACGCTGTCCCTCGATCTGTCCGGCGACAGCCTGCACCGGCGCGGTTACCGCGGTGCCGCGGGGGAGGCGCCGCTGAAGGAGAACGTCGCCGCCGGTGTGCTGATTCGCGCCGGCTGGCCGGAGCTGGCGGCGGTCGGGGCGGAGTTTCTCGATCCGCTGTGCGGCTCGGGCACCTTCTGCATCGAAGCGGCGCTGATGGCGGGCGAGCGCGCGCCGGGACTCACGCGCGAGTACTTCGGCTTTCTCGGCTGGCGCGGGCACGAGGCCGCGCTGTGGATGCGGTTGCGCGAGGAGGCTGAACAGCGCGCCCGCGCGGGGGAAGTGAGCACGGTGAGCATCCGAGGCACGGATCACGATGCGCTGGCCGTGCGTAGTGCATGCGACAACCTGCGGCGCGCGGGGGTGCGGCGTTGGGTGCGCTTTGCGGAGGGCGCGCTCGCAGATGCCGCGCCTCTGGCGGAGCGCGAGCAGCACCGTCCAGGCCTGCTGTGCACCAATCCCCCCTACGGCATGCGTCTGGAAGATCGCGAAGGCGCGCGCGCCGTGCACCGCGAGCTGGGCGCCGTGCTGCGCGCGCGTTTTCAGGGCTGGAACGCGGCGGTGTTGACGGGCGCGCCGGAGCTCGGCAGAGAGCTCGGCCTGCGAGCGCACCGCACGCACACCGTCTGGAACGGCGGCATCGAATGTCGCCTGCTGCGCATCAAGGTCGAACCGCAAAACGCGCGCGCGCCGGGCACGCTTGGGCGCGGCACGGCGCACCTGAAGGACACGCCGGGTGCGAAGATGTTCGCCAACCGCCTCGCGAAGAACCTCAAACGGCTGCGCAGCTGGGCGCGCCGCGAGGCGATCTCTTGCTATCGCCTTTACGATGCGGACATGCCCGAGTACGCCTTTGCCATCGACAGCTACCAAGTCATTGAGCCCGACGAGCAGTGGCTCTACGTGCAGGAGTACGCGGCACCCGCCGAGATTGAGCTCGACGCGGTGCGCAAGCGCCGCGGCGAGGTGCTGGCGAGCCTGCCCGAGACGACGGGCGTTCCACCGGAGCGTATCCGGGTACGGACGCGGCGGCGCACCCGCCAGGGCGAGCAATACGAGAAAGTGGACGAGCAGGGGCACTTCCATGTCGTGGCGGAAGGCGGCCTTAGGTTCCGCGTGAACTTCGGGGATTACCTGGACACGGGACTGTTCCTGGACCATCGCCTCACGCGCGCGCGCATTCGCGACGCGGCACGCGGCAAGCGCTTTCTCAACCTGTTCGCGTACACCGGCACGGCGACGGTGTACGCGCTGGCCGGTGGCGCAGCCGCGAGCACCAGCGTCGACATGTCCCGCACTTATCTCGAGTGGGCGCAGCGCAATCTTGCGCTCAACGGCCTCGGCGGCGGCGCGCATGCGTTGGTGCAGGCGGACTGTCGTGAATGGCTGCAGGACGCCGCGGGCGGCTCTGCCCGCTACGACCTGGTGTTCCTCGACCCCCCGACCTTCTCCAACTCCAAACGCATGCAAGGCGTGCTCGATGTCGAGCGCGACCATCCGCAGCTCATCGACGCCTGCGCACGGCTGCTGGCGCCTGGGGGGCTGATCGTCTTTTCAACCAACGCGCAGCGCTTTCGCATCCAGGAAAGGCTGCGCGAGCGCTATGCCATCCGCGACATATCGGCGGCGACGCTGCCGAAGGACTTCGAGCGCAATCCGCGGATTCACCGCTGCTACGAGGTGCAGGCCGGGACGCGGCGCGACTAATACGCCGTCAGGGGGATCGCAGTCCCCGGCGTCACGGCCACTCCACCCGCGCCCGCGAACTGGATGGGAATGGACACGTCGGCGGCGCCGTCGTTTCGCCACACGGCAAAGTGCAGGTGCGGCCCGGTGGTGAAGCCGGTGTTGCCGGAGTTGGCGATGTATTCGCCCAGCTGCACGTGCTGCCCGATCCGTACCCGGATCGAATCCCATTGCAGGTGGGCATACACGGCAATCGTGCCATCGTCGTGGAGAATCTCGAGCATATTGGCCTGATCGAGCATCGCCGGCGCAGCGGCACTGCGGAAAGAGTCATGCCGGAGGTTGATGACGAGGCCCGCGCGCGCGGCATAGACCGGTGTTCCGTCGGGCAGCGCGATATCGACTGCGTACTGACTGTCGGGCGTAACATGGGTGATGCGCAGCGGATACGCTTGCGAGACGGTGAAGGTTTCCCCGAGCGCAAAGGGAGCGCGATACGGACGCGCCGGGGTGTGTACCGCCTCGGGTGAGCCGAGCGCCGCCTTCCACGCGTAGCGCAATCCGGAATTGCCACTCGCCGTGCGCCGTGCTTCGAGCACCGTGCCCCGGGCGTGCGGCTCGAGCCTGACCAGGTAGGTCCCTCCCTGCGGCACCTCGGGGAAGTCGGATTGCTCGATCGTGACGCGCAGCGTGACCACGCACAGGCAGTTGCTCGCGGCGATCAGATCCATCCTGTTGCCGCTGTCAGTGCGCGTGACGGAGATCTGCAGTGCCTCAGGCTCGTGACCGAGCGCGATCGGCTCGTCGGCAGCAGCGGCCGAGGGGCTTGCCCGATCGGTGAACACCCATCGCCCGTCGGCATCGCGATGCCGATAGGCGCTCTGGGCTGGCGTCGCACCCGGGAGGGCGAGTAGCGCGAGGGCGAACAGCGCCGGCGCGATCAGCGCGCGAGCTTCGGGCGGGCTGCTGCGCAAGGCGGTTCCTGAAGCGTCGCTCGTTCAGGTTCCGCAGGCCGCGGTCATCGCCCGTCGGGCCTGCTCGCGCATCGCGTCGGCCTCCTCGTCGGAGTAGAAGACACGATTGCCGTCCGCCTCGCGCCGAAAAACACGGCCCGAGTCCTTGATGCGAAAGTAGCTGTTGCGGGCGTTCTGGCACGCCACCTGCTTGTTGTGCTCCTGGATCGCCTTGTTCTTGTCATCGCTCGCCTGCTGCTTGGCGCGCTGGAGATCCTCGGCCTTGAGCATCTCCTGCTCCTTGGCGAGTCGGGCGACCTCGGTCGGGTCGGGCTGATCGACGTGTACGGGGGTTTTCGGCGCGCCCTTGGTGCTGCCGCGGTCCGAGTAGACCACGTGACCCTCGGCGTCGACCGACTTGTAGACTTGTTGCGCGGGCAGCGGACCGGTCGGGCAGACGAGGGCCGCGAGCGCCCCGAGAACGGCGCCGTGCCGGAACATCCTGAACGTCGCGTGCTGCTGCCGCACTCGTGCCTCCGTAGCACAAGGATAGGTTCGCGCCTGCCCGCGGGGGGGTGAATCGCGTCACAGAACACCGCAGCGCGGCGTTTCCCGGCGTTTCGCCACGGGATTAAACGCGACTAACTCTCAACCAGCGACTTCAACCGCGACAGCGCCTGGTCCCATTGCTGCGAGACACGGCTCAAGTACTCCTTCAGCTCGTTCATCGGCGCCGGATCGAGCTCGAAGCGGCTCTCGCGCCCGGTGCGCGCGCTGCGCACGAGGCCGGCGCTCTGCAGTACCCGCAGGTGCTTGGTGATCGCCTGGCGGGTCATCTTCGCGCCGCCCCTCAGCTGGGCGATCGAGCGCGGCTCGCCGGCGGATAGTGCCGCCACCAGCGACAGGCGTGTCTCATCGCCGAGCGCCGCAAACACTGTGGCATGGTGGCGCCGCTTCGCGGCGCCGGTATCACTGCCCGCGCGCGACATGGCGCTCGATGTTCTGCATCTGCGCGCTCCAGCCGCCGTCATTCATGCGGAAGGCTTCCGCACGCCGCTGGGCGGGGATCTTGTCGAATCCCGACTCGGAGAGCAGCAGCAGCGTGCCGGTCGAGGTCTTCTCGAGGCGGAACTCCACCAGCGTGGGGGTTTCCCCGGAGTAGTCTGCCTTGGGGTCGATGGCGTAGGGGTGCCAGGTGAAGCTGAAGAGCCGCTCGGGCTCCATCTTCTGTATCACGACCTGCCAGCGCACGTGCTCGTACCCCGGGTAGGTGATCTGCCCCTGCGCGGGCTGTCCCGGCAGGAACGGGCCCTCGATCTTCACGCCGAACCACTCGCCGAACTCGCGGTAATCGGTGAGCGCGCGCCATACGCGCGACAGCGGCGCCTTGAGCTCGATTCGCTTCTCGATGCGATTTTCCATATGGGCAACCTCTAGGTTGCATATTAGCGCGCCCCCGCCGCATATGCAACCAGAAGGTTGCTAAGGCGGTTGCCGCCACGCGCCTTTACACTCTCGGGCGTGAACCGGAGAATCAAACGCCATGTCTGAGCGGGTCTCGCGTGCCGCGCCCGTGGTGGCGATCGTCGGTGCCACGGGTGCGGTGGGCGCCGAGCTCATTCGCTGTCTCGAGCAGCGGGCTTTCCCGCTCGCGGAGCTGCGGCTGCTCGCCTCGGCGCGCTCGGCCGGCAGGACGCTCGCCTTTCGCGGTCAGGCGCTCGCGGTGCGCGAGCTCGACGAGCACAGCTTCCGCGGCGTCGACCTCGCGCTGTTTTCCGCCGGCAGCCCTACCTCGAAGCGCTTCGCGCCCGTCGCCGTGCGCGCCGGTGCCACCGTGATCGACAACTCCTCGGCCTTTCGCATGGATCCGGCCGTGCCGCTGGTGGTGCCGGAGATCAATCCGCAGGCCCTGCGCGCGCACTCGGGAATCATCGCCAATCCCAACTGCAGCGCCATTATCTCCATCACGCCACTGTGGCCGATTCATCGCGCGAACCGCATCGTGCGGCTGCTGCTGGCGACCTACCAGGCGGCTTCGGGCGCCGGGGCTGCGGCCATGGAGGAGCTGCGCGAGTCCACGCGCGCCTATCTCGAGGGACGCAGCTACACCCCCAGGGTGTTGCCGCACCCGTACGCGTTCAATCTGTTCAGCCACAACACGCGCATCGATCCGGCGACCGGTTACAACGCAGAGGAAATCAAGGTCATCCAGGAGACCCGCAAGATCTTCGGCGACCCCGAGATCCGCGTCTCGGCGACCTGCGTACGCGTGCCGGTGCTGCGCGCGCATGCTGTGGCGATCACTTTCGAATGCGCGGGGCCGGTTGCACCGGCGGAAGTGCGCGCCCTGCTGCGCGCGGCTCCGGGAGTCAAACTGGTGGATGACGCCGAGCGCAACTACTTCCCCATGCCCGTGGATGCCTCGGGGCAGGACGCGATCCTGGTGGGCCGCATCCGCCAGGACCTCAGCGACCCCAGCGGGCGCTCGATTTCGCTCTTCGTTGCCGGCGATCAGCTGCTGAAGGGCGCCGCTCTCAATGCGGTGCAGATCGCAGAAATCTTGTGAAGGGGACCAGCGCCGGCAGCGCGGCGCTGTAGCGCTCGTACTCCCCGGGGAAGGTCTCGCGCATGAAGCCTTCCTCGACCCGAACCTTGCGCAGCAGCGCTGCGGCGATGATCAGGAATCCGAGCGCCGCGCGCACGCTGCCCGAGGCAATGGCGGTGCCGAGCACGGCCGCAAGGAGCCCGGTGTAGATCGGGTGGCGCACGTAAGCGTAGGGGCCGGAGCGAATCAGCTCATGGCCCTCCTTGACGGTGACCGAGCCGCTCCAGTTGCGCCCGAGGTGCACGCGCGCCCACACCGAGAAGGCGAGCCCGGCGCCGAGCAGTGCAAAGCCGACCCACCAGGCCGTCCACGAGCGCCCCCATAGGCGCTGCGCCAGCCACGCCCCCGGCATGTCGTACCAGGCGAGCAGCATTCCCCCGAGAGTCAGGGGCACGATGTGCAGCAAGCGTGAGGCGGGGGACTCGCGGCGCCGGGTCGCTTTGTTGCTCACGGCCGAGGCCATCCAGAACACGCCCCAGGCGAACCACAGCAGCAATAGGAGGCGCATCGACCGCTACAACAGATCGCGCAGGCGGTAGTAGAGCATTGCCAGCACCAGTGCCGGCCGGCGCAGCGCCGTCCCGCCCGGGAAATTGCCGTGCGGGATGCGGGCGAATACGTCAAAGCGTCCGGCGGTGCCGGTGATGGCCTCTGCGACCAGCTTGCCGGCGATGCCGGTGAGCGCGATGCCGTGTCCGGAGAAGCCCTGCAGGAAATACACGTTGGAGGCAAGACGCCCGAAATGCGGAGCGCGGTTGAGGGTGATGTCGACCTCGCCTCCCCAGGCGTAGTCGATGCGCACATCCGCGAGCTGCGGAAACACCGCCAGCATGCGCGCGCGTGTGGCGGTGGGCGCATCGAAGGAGCGCAGCCCCGAGTAGTTCACGCGCCCGCCGAACAGCAGGCGGTGATCCGCGGAGCGGCGGAAGTAATCGAGCACCCAGTTCATGTCGGAGGTGGCGGCGTTGTTGGCGATGAGTTGTCGCGCGCGCTCTTCCCCGAGCGGCTCGGTCGCGACGATGTAGGTGGCCACCCCCATGATCTTGGCCGCGAGCGCGGGGGCGGTCGCGCCCAGGTAGACGTTGCCGCACAGCACGAGATGGCGCGCTCGTACCTCACCGCCGGCGCAATCCACCCGCACCTGCGAGGTGCCGGCGTCGGTAAAGCCCGTGGCGCGGGTTCCCTCGAAGATGCGCACCCCGCGAGACTCGGCCGCGGCGGCGAGGCCGAGGGTGTAGTTCAGCGGGTGCAGGTGACCGCTGTTGGTGTCGTACAGGGCGCCGAGGTAGCGCTCGGTCGCAAGCACCGCACGCAGCTCCGCGCGCGGCATGTAGCGCACGCTCGCGTAGCCGTAGCGCTCGTGCAGCTCGCGGACTTCCGCCTGCAGCTCGCGCACTTGGCGCTGCTTGACGGCGGTGAGCAGGTAGCCGCTCGCCCAGTCGCAGTCGATCCGGTGGCGCGCGATCAGCTCGCGCAGCAGCGCGAGCGCCTCGACCGATACCTCCCACACCGCGCGCGCCGCACCCGCGCCGATCAGCCGCTCGAGCTTTCCCTGGGCGGCGGCGATGCCGAAGATCGCCTGCCCGCCGCTGCGTCCCGAGGCGCCCCAGCCGACCCGGTGCTCCTCGAGCAGCGCCACCGAGAACCCCTTTTCCGCGAGCTGCAGTGCCGTCGAGCAACCGGCGATCCCCGCCCCCACGACGCACACGTCGCACTCCACGCTCCCGGCGAGCGCCGGCCGCACCGCTGCGGCGTGCGCCGAGGCGGCATAGTAAGAGGCGACGTGATCGAGGCGACCCATGACTCTCCGCAACTCCCGGTGTTTAGGATATTCGCAACGCCTGACTGGCGCGGGGAGGGGGCAGGATAGCCACGGACGCGGGCGCGCCGCAAATCCACGCAGGCCGCAAGGGCCTTCAAAAGGCCGTACTGAAGCCAGTACCGCAGTTTCAGTGCGCGCGCAAGCTGAGGCTTCCGCCGTCGACCTGTGGTCTAATAGACGGGTACTTGGGAGACCCCGCCCGGGCCGTTTGTCTAAGATATTAAACGGCATCGGGCAGCTGAGCCGCCATGGCACCCGCCCGCCCACTCATTGGTATTCCCGCCGACCGGCGCATGGTCGGTGCACAGCCGTTCCATATGGTCGGGGAGAAGTACGCGCGGGCCGTGCTCGATGCGGCCGGTGCGGCCCCGCTGTTCATCCCCTCGCTCGCCGAGGAGCTCGGGTTCGAGGAGCTGCTCGAGCGCCTCGACGGGTTGCTCTTTACCGGCAGCCCCTCGAACGTCGAGCCGCAGCGCTACCAGGGGTCGCCGAGCGAGCCGGGGACGCTGCATGACCCGGCGCGCGATGCCACGACGCTCCCCCTTATCCGCACGGCCGTGCAAGCCGGTGTGCCGGTATTCGGCATCTGCCGCGGCTTCCAGGAGATGAATGTCGCCTTCGGCGGCACGCTGCACCAGAGGCTGCACGAAGTGCCCGGATACCTCGACCACCGCGACGACGAGACGCAGCCGCTGGAAGTGCAGTACGGCCCCGCTCACGATGTGACTCTCGAGCCTGGCGGGATGCTGCGGGCGCTCGCCGCGGGCGAGCGCATCCGGGTGAACTCGCTCCACAGCCAGGGCATCGACCGCCTCGGGGCCGAGCTCGCGGTGGAGGCGCGCGCGCCGGATGGCGTGGTCGAGGCGTTTCGCGTGCGCACGGCGCCGCGCTTCGCGCTCGCGGTGCAGTGGCACCCGGAGTGGCAGGTGATGACGAATCCGTTTTCACGCGCGCTGTTCGCCGCCTTCGGGCAGGCGAGCCGCGAGCGTGCCCAGACCCGGTGAAAGGCTGCGTCCATGGTGAGTGAGATCCGGCAGTTCTTCCGCGATCATGGCATCTCCGAGGTGGAGGCCATCATTCCCGACATGGCCGGCATCGCCCGCGGCAAGATCATGCCCGCGGAGAAGTTCGCCGAGGATGGCGGCATGCGCCTGCCGGAGAGCGTGTTCCTGCAGACCGTGACGGGCGATTACCCGCCGGAAACCGGCGACGCCATGAGCCCGGCGGAGATCGACATCGTCCTCAAGGCGGATCCGAAAACTGTGCGGCGCGTGCCGTGGGCGGCCGAGCCCACCGCGCAGGTGATCCATGATTGTTTCTATGCCGACGGCCGGCGCGTCTCGATGGCGCCGCGGCACGTGCTGCGCAACGTGCTCGAGCTGTATGCGCAGCGCGGGTGGGATCCGGTGGTGGCCCCGGAGCTGGAGTTCTATCTCGTCGAGCAGAACAAGGACGCCGACTACCCGCTCAAGCCCCCGGTGGGGCGCTCGGGGCGCTCCGAGCCCGGGCGCCAGTCCTACAGCATCGCCGCGGTGAACGAGTTCGACCCGCTGTTCGATGACATCTACCAGTTCTGCGAGGACCAGGACATCGAGATCGATACCCTGATCCACGAGGACGGTCCGGCGCAGATGGAGATCAATCTGATCCACGGCCAGCCGATGGATCTCGCCGACCAGGTGTTTCTCTTCAAGCGCACGGCGCGCGAGGCGGCGCTGCGTCACAAGATGTACGCCACCTTCATGGCCAAGCCGCACGCCAAGGAACCCGGCAGTGCCATGCACATCCACCAGAGCATCGTGGACGTGAAGACGCGCAAGAACATCTTCAGCAATCCCGACGGCACGCCCTCGCCGTTGTTCTTCGCGCATATCGGCGGGCTGCAGAAGTACATGCCCGCGGCCATGGCGCTGTTCTGCGCCAACGTGAATTCCTATCGGCGCCTGACGCGTTACCTGTCCTCGCCCATCAATGTTCACTGGGGCTACGACAACCGCACGGCGGGCTTGCGTGTGCCCATGTCCGATGCGCAGGCGCGCCGTGTCGAGAACCGCGTGGGCGGGGCGGATGCCAACCCCTACATCGCCATCGCCGCCTCGCTCGCCTGCGGCTACCTCGGCATGATCGAGGGCGTGCAGCCCTCGGACCCGATCGTGGGTAGCGCGCACGATCTGCCCTTCGGCCTGCCGCGCTCGCTCGATGAGGCCTTGCGGGAGCTGCGCGCTTGCGAGCCTCTGGTCAAGCTCCTGGGCGAGCCATTCGTCGAGGCGTTTACCATCGTCAAGGAAGCCGAGTACGAGGTGTTTCTGCAGGTCATCAGCTCCTGGGAGCGCGAGCACCTGCTGCTCAACGTGTAGCTACGCGCGCGCGCCGCCGACGGCGCGCCGCGCGCCTTCTCAGGTCAGGCCCGCTGATATATAAGAAGAGGCGGTGATCAGCGCTGTTTTTCCATGCTCACGCCTGTGGGCCCTGCCGGCACTGCTGCTTGCCGCCGGGGGCTGCTCCGGCGGCGCGGCGCACGGTGCCGCGGCTCACGGCGCCGCGAGGCACGCTTCCGAGCGGGTGCTGAATGTCTACAACTGGTCCGACTACATCCAGCCCGCGGTGATCGCCGATTTCGAGAAGGAGTACGGCATCCGCGTCAACTACGACGTGTTCGACTCCAACGAGATCCTGGAAACCAAGCTCCTCACCGGCCACACGAATTACGACGTGGTGGTGCCCTCCGGCGCCTTCCTCGAGCGTCAGCTGCAGGCCGACGTCTACCAGAAGCTCGACAAGTCCCTGCTGCCGAACCTGAAGAACCTCGATCCCGAAGTGGCGCGCGCGACCTCCGTTTACGACCCGGATAACCGCTACAGCGTCGACTACACCTGGATCACCTCCGGGGTGGGTTACAACGTCGCCGACATCCGCGCGCGCCTGCCCGATGCGCCGCTGGAAAGCTGGCGCATGCTGTTCGATCCTGCGATCGTGTCGAAATTCCAGGACTGCGGCGTGTCGATCCTGGATGCGCCCTCCGAGGTGGTCGGCACGGTGCTGATCCTGCTGCGGAGCAATCCGAACAGCGACTCCCTGGAGGACCTCAGGGCGGCCGAGGGGGCACTGAAGGCGATTCGGCCCTACGTGCGCTACGTGGATTCCTCGCGCTACATCGACAATCTTGCCAACGGCGATATCTGCCTGGCGATGGGCTGGTCCGGGGACGTCAAGCAGGCGCACGACCGCGCCGAGGAGGCGGGCAAGGGCGTCGACCTCGCCTACGCGATCCCGCGCGAGGGCGCGATCGCCAATTACGACATACTGGCGATCCCCGCGGACGCGCCGCACGTGCGCAATGCGCACCTGTTCATCGATTATCTCCTGCGCCCGCAGATCGCCGCGCGCAACTCCAATCTCATCAAGTACGCCAACAGCGTATCAGTGTCGCTGCAGCCGCTCGATCCCGGCGTACGCAACGACCCGGGCGTCTATCCGCCGCCGCAGGTGCGCGCGCGGCTGATTCCCGAGCGCGCCCGTCCGGCGCAGTATCAGCGGTTGCTGACGCGCATGTGGACACGCTTCAAGACCGGTAAATAAACCTCATTGGCCGAAGTGATAAGCAGTATGAATGCCCTTCCGCAGGTAAGTGCTACAGCCATGCCAGCCAGCGCCGACTCCGCCTATGTCCGCATTGCGAACCTGAGCAAGAAATTCGGCGATTTCACCGCGGTGGACGCCGTCTCGCTCGACATCCAGCGCGGGGAGATCTTCTGTCTGTTGGGCGGTTCCGGGTCGGGCAAGACCACGCTGCTGCGCATGCTGGCGGGCTTCGATTCCCCGAGTGCGGGCAGCATCCACATCGACGGCGAGGACATGAGCGCGATCCCACCGTACGAGCGCCCGGTCAACATGATGTTCCAGTCCTACGCGCTTTTTCCGCACATGAATGTCGAGAAGAACGTCGCCTTCGGGCTGGAGCAGGAAGGCCTGGGGCGCACTGCGATCCGCCGCCAGGTGGGGGAGATCCTCGATATCGTGAAAATGGGTGGCTTCGGCGCGCGCAAGCCCCATCAGCTCTCCGGCGGGCAGCGTCAGCGCGTGGCGCTGGCGCGCGCCCTGGTGAAGCGTCCGAAGCTGCTGCTGCTCGATGAGCCGCTCGCGGCACTCGACAAGAAGCTGCGCGAACATACGCAGTTCGAGCTGCTCAATATCCAACAGCGCCTCGGGGTCACCTTCATCGTGGTCACGCACGACCAGGAAGAGGCCATGACGCTCGGACAGCGCCTCGGGGTCATGAACCGCGGCCGGATCGCGCAGGTGGGCACGCCGTCGGACATCTACGAGTCTCCGGCCACGCGCTTCGTGGCCGACTTCATCGGCTCGGTCAACATGTTCGAGGGCCAGGTGAGCGAGGAGGGGTCGGACTTCATGCGCATCCACTGCAGCGAGCTCGGCTGCCAGGTGCGCACCGAGCACACCGTGAGCTGCGCGTGCGGCGCGACGGTGTGGACCGCGATCCGCCCGGAGAAGATCAACATCAGCCGCCAGCCGCTCGCCCCCGCCCAGTCCGCTGCCGGGGAGAACGCCGTGCGCGGCACGGTGCGCGAGATCGCCTACATGGGGGACATGTCCATCTACCTGGTGCAGATCGACTCCGGCAAGATGTTACGCGTGACGCTCCCCAACACCATGCGCGGCGGCGAGCGCCCCATCGGCCGCGAGGAAAGCGTCTGGCTCTCCTGGCACGGCTCGAGCCCCGTGGTGCTCACCGAGTAGGAGCGCCGTTGGCACGCCTCACCCGGACTTCCGGCCGGCGGCTGGTCGCAGGGATCCCGATCCTGTGGCTGCTGGTGCTGTTCCTCATTCCCTTCATCATCGTGTTCCGGATCTCCTTCTCCGAGGTGCGGCTCGCCATACCGCCGTACACCCCGCTCATCTCATGGCGGCACGGCGCGCCCTCGCTCGAGCTGCACGGCTCGGCCTACGCGTTCCTGTTCACCGACCCGCTCTACGTGAGCTCCTACCTCTATTCGCTCAAGGTCGCCGCCGTCTCCACGCTGTGCTGCTTAGGTCTGGGCTACCCGATGGCTTACGCGATCGCGCGCTCCACGCCGGCCTCGCGCTCAGTGCTGCTGATGCTCATCGTGCTGCCGTTCTGGACCTCGTTCCTGCTACGGGTGTACGCCTGGATCGGGCTGCTGAAGAACAACGGCGTCATCAACAACGTGCTGCTGTACCTGGGCGTGATCCACCATCCCCTGGCGCTGCTGCAGACCGATTTCGCCGTCTATATCGGCATCGTCTATTCGTATCTGCCGTTCATGATCCTGCCGCTGTACGCCAACCTCGAGAAGCATGACCCGGCACTGTTGGAGGCGGCGGCGGATCTGGGCGCGCGCCCCTTGCGCGCCTTCCTCTCGATCACCCTGCCGCAGTCTTTCGCCGGCATCGTCGCCGGGTCGCTCCTGGTGTTCATTCCCGCCGTGGGCGAATACGTGATCCCGACGCTGCTCGGCCGCACTGACCAGATCATGATCGGCCGCGTGCTGTCGGATGAGTTCTTCGAAAACCGCGACTGGCCGGTTGCGAGCGCCGTGGCGATCCTGGTTCTGCTGGTGCTGGTGGTGCCGATCGTGCTGTTCCAGCGCCTGGAACGGCGCGAGCTCGAGGTCGCGAAGTGAGGTCGCGCGGGCTGTTCGCGCGCACCGCGCTGGTTCTCGGGCTGGTGTTCCTGTACGCGCCGATCCTGTCGATGATCGTGTTCTCGTTCAACAACTCACGCCTGGTCACGGTATGGGACGCGGCGCACTCGCCGACGCTCAAATGGTACGCAGCGCTGCTGCGAAACGCGCAGATCCTGGGAGCGGCCTGGCTCTCGATCCGTATCGCGCTGATCGCGGCGAGCGTGGCGGTCGTGCTCGGCACGCTCGCCGGCATGGCGCTGGCGCGCTTCGGCGCCTTTCGTGGACGAACGCTGCTCGCCGGGATGACGCCCGCGCCGATCGTCATGCCGGAAGTGATCACCGGGCTGTCACTGCTGCTGATGTTCGTCGCTCTCGAGCAGCTCATCGGCTGGCCGAAGGGCATGGGCGCGGTCACCATCACGCTGGCGCACATCACCTTCTGCATGGCTTACGTTACCGTGGTGGTGCAGTCGCGCCTGGCGGGGTTCGATGAGTCGCTGGAGGAGGCCGCCATGGATCTGGGCGCGCGCCCGGCGCGGGTTTTCTTCCGCATCACGCTGCCGCTCATCCTGCCGGCGGTCGCCTCGGGGTGGCTGCTGGCGTTCACCCTCTCGTGGGATGATCTGGTCATCACGCAGTTCGTGGCAGGGCCGGGATCGAGCACGCTGCCGATGGTGATCTTCTCGAAGGTGCGCTTCGGTGTCACGCCGGACGTGAACGCGCTCGCCACCATCATGGTGCTACTCGTGGCGAGCGGCATTGCGATCTCGACCGTGTGGATGCGTTACCGGCAGAAGCGGCGCGCGCGCGACCTGCAGCTCGCGGCCGCGGCCAACCTGTGAGGCGCTCGATATGACACGCGTGGTGCTGGGAATCGATGTCGGCGGATCCTCGGTCAAGGCGGGCCTGGTCGATGTCGACGCGGGGCGCGTCACGGGCGAGCTGATTTCGGCGCCCACGCCGCAGCCTTCGCCCCCACCGGCCCTCATGCCGGTCATCGCGGGGCTCGCTGCGCGGCTGCCCGGGCCCGCCGGGACCGTCGGCATCGCCTTCCCGAGCGTCATCAAGCAAGGCATCGTGCGCACCGCGGCCAACATCGATGCGGCCTGGCTCGGCACCGACGGCGCGGCGCTCGCCGCCCGCGCGCTCGGCCGGCCGGCTCTGCTGCTGAACGATGCGGATGCAGCCGGGGTTGCCGAAATGCGCTGGGGCGCAGGGCGCGGTTCCGGCGGCATCGTCATCATGGTGACCTTCGGCACCGGGATCGGCACGGCGTTGTTCTGCGATGGCACACTCTTCCCCAACACCGAGCTCGGACACCTGGAGCTTCGCGGCGGGGATGCGGAGAAGTGGGCCTCCGCCCGCGTGCGCACCGCGGAAGGGCTGGACTTCCCCACCTGGATCGCGCGCGTGAACGAGTATCTGCAGCGGCTGCACGATCTGTTCTGGCCGGACCTGTTCATCCTCGGAGGCGCCGTGAGCGAGCGCTTCGATGAGTTCGCACCGCTCCTGCGCTCGCCGGCAGTGCTGCGTCCGGCCCATTTTGCCGGTCAGTCGGGCGTGGTCGGGGCGGCACTGGCGGCGGCCGAGGCGTCCGGGTGAGTACGAGGTTGCACTAAGTGGTCGGCAAGCTCGCGGACGTCGGCACGACGATCTTCAGCGTCATGTCGCGCCGCGCGCGCGAGCTCGATGCGCTGAATCTCGGCCAGGGCTTCCCCGACTACGACATCGATCCGCGCCTGACCGAGCTCGTGGCGGCGGCCATGGCCGCCGGGCACAACCAGTACGCACCGATGGAGGGCCTGCCGGCGCTGCGCGAGGGCGTTGCGGCGAAGCTGCGCGCCTCGTACGGCCTGCGCGTCGACCCGGAAAACGAGATCACGGTGACCCTCGGCGCGACCGAGGCCATCTATTCGGCGATCCAGGCCGCCATCGGTGCGGGTGAGGAGGCGATCGCGTTCGACCCGGCATACGATTCCTACGAGCCGGCGGTACGGCTCGCCGGGGGGCGCTGCATCCGGCTGCCGCTCGCGCAACCGGGTTTTCGCTACGACTGGGAGCGCGTGCGCGCGGCGCTCAGCGCGCGCACCCGGCTGCTGCTGTTCAACAGTCCCCACAACCCCGCCTGCACTACCGCCGCCGCCGCCGACCTCGATGCGCTGGCGCAGCTCATCGCCGACCGCGACATCGTCGTGCTCTCCGACGAGGTGTACGAGCACGTGGTTTTCGACGGAGCGCGGCACCATTCGGTGCTGACGCACCCGGCTCTCGCGCCGCGCAGCGTTGCCGTCTTTTCCTTCGGCAAGACCTTGCACGCCACGGGGCTGCGCGTCGGCTACTGCGTGGCGCCGCCGAGCCTCACGCGCGAGCTGCGCAAGGTGCACCAGTTCAACACCTTTAGCATCTCCCATCCGCTGCAGCACGCCATCGCCGCCTATCTCGCCGAGCGCCCCGATTGCGGCAGTACCCTGGCGGGCTTCTTCCAGGCGAAGCGTGATCGCCTGCGCAGCGCGCTCGCGTCCTCGCCGTTCCGGCTGCCGCCGGCGCAGGGGACCTATTTCCAGCTGCTCGACTTCAGCGCCTTTGCGCCGCCCGACGATCTCGCCTTCGCCGAGCGGCTGTTGACCGAGGCGCGCGTTGCCACCATTCCCCTGTCGCCGTTCTACGCGGTGCGCGAGCCCCTGCCGTTCCTGCGCCTGTGCATTGCCAAGCGCGACAGCACGCTCGATGAGGCGGCGGCGCGGCTCAACGCGTTCGCCGCGCGCGCCCGGCGGAGGTAAGCATGGGCGCGCTGCGGGTGTCGCTCATTCAACAGCCACTCGTGTGGCACGACCCGGCCGCCAATCGCGCCCGATTCGAGGCGCTGCTGCTGCCGCTCGCCGGGCACACCGACCTGGTGGTTTTGCCGGAGACCTTCACTACGGGATTCACCACGGCGGTCGAGCAGGTGGGGGAAGCGGCTGACGGACCCACTGCCCAGTGGCTGCGGCGCCTGGCGGGCACTCTCGATGCGGCGATCACCGGCAGCGTCATTACGCTTGATGGCGGGTGCTACTACAACCGCCTGCTGTGGGCGTCCCCCATGGGGGAGCGCCACTACGACAAGCGGCACCTGTTTCGCATGGGCCGCGAGCACCAGCATTTCACCCCCGGGCGCACCGCCTGGAGCGTGGCCTGGCGCGGCTTCCGTATCTGTCCGCTGGTGTGCTACGACCTGAGATTCCCGGTGTTCAGCCGGCGCCGCCCGGGGCTCGACTACGAGCTGCTGCTATATGTGGCGAACTGGCCGGCGGCGCGCGCCGATGCCTGGCGGCAGCTGCTGCGGGCGCGCGCCATCGAGAACCAGGCGTACGTCGTCGGGGTCAACCGTGTCGGCGCAGATGGCCGGGGGGTGCCGCACGCGGGCGACAGCTCCGTCATCGATTTCCTCGGCAAACCCCTCGCCGAGCCGGGCGATGTCGCGGTGGTGTCGAGCGTGGAGTTGCCTCTCGAGCCGCTCACCGCGTACCGCGAAGCTTTCCCCGCTCACCTGGACGCCGACCGCTTTACTCTCGAGCTGTAAATGCCCCGCCCATCATGAAAAAGCCCACCCGCGTCAACCATCCGCCCGCCATCGAGCTGCCCCCCGGCAACCATCCGCTGGTGGCGCCGATCTACCAGAGCGTCAAGTTCGAGTTCGCCACGGTCGCGGACACGGAAGCGCACCTGCGCGGCGAGCGCCCCGGCTTTTTCTATTCGCGCGCGTCCAATCCCACCACGCGCCAGCTGGAACGGCTGCTCGCCGAGCTGCAGGAGCGCGAAGACTGCCTGGTGACCGCCTCGGGCGTGGGGGCGATCGCCCAGACGCTGCTGGCGCTCACCAAGCAGGGCGATCACGTCATCTGCTTCGTCGAGACCTACAACCCCAGCCGCTATCTCATCCGCCGGCTCCTCGGGCGCTTCGGTGTGTCGCATACGCTGTTGTCGATCGAGGATCTTGCGGGAGTGGAACGCACCCTCAAGGCGCGGCCCACGCGGGTGGTGTACTTCGAAAGCCCCACCAACCCGGTCACGAAGATCGCCGACATCGCCGCGCTCACGCGCCTCGCGCGCGCTGCCGGCGCGCTCAGCGTCCTCGACAACACCTTCGCCGGGTTCCATCAGCACGGCGGCTACGAGGTGGACGTGTTCGTCCACAGCCTCACCAAGTACGCCTCCGGTACGGGCGACGTCATGGGAGGCGCGGTGATCGCGCGCGGCGAGCTGATCCGCGCCATGCGCACCGACTTCGGCGCCCTCGGCGGCACGCTCGATCCGCACGCCGCGTTTCTGATCCTGCGCGGACTGAAGACCTACTTCGTGCGCTACCAGGCGCAGTGCGCCAGCGCGGCGCGCATTGCACAGCTGCTGGCGGGCCATGCGGCGGTGGCCCGCGTGCACTACCCGGGACTGGCGACACATCCCCAGCATGCGCTGGCGGCGCAGCAAATGCAGGACTTCGGCAGCATCGTCAGCTTCGACCTGCGCGGTGGAGCGGACGCGGCCCGGCGTTTCGCCGACACGCTCGAGCTGTTCGCGCTCGCCGCGAGCCTCGGGTCCACCGAGTCGTTGGTGGTGACGTCCCAGATGTTGGGCAAGGGGGAGCTGAACGCCGAGCAGCAGCGTATGTCGGCCATCACCGAGGGGACCATCCGCCTCTCGATCGGACTGGAGGATACCGAGGACCTGCTCGCGGACCTCGCCCGGGCGCTCGACGCTGCCGGACCCTGACACGCGCCTACGGCCGAGCTTGCGGCGCAGCTGGGCCTCACGGCGCGTGCCGCCGGCGTGCTGATGCGACGCGCCGCCCGCGCGGGCGACTCACACTGCTTTGCGCAAGAGGCCGGCGTGCATCGCGACCGCTCAGAGAAAATTCAGAGGAATTCCTATTGCACTCGGCCCACGTTGAGCGTATCCAGCGTGCTGCACCAGAGTAATCGCGCAACGGCTGCAAGGACGCCTCATGAACATCGAGTCCCCCGGGATTCCCTACAATTTTTCCGATCTCGAGCCGGCGATGTCGCGCGATACGCTGGTGTTTCACTCGCTGCGCCACCAGCGTGTGTGCTTCGACCGGACGGCCGCTCTGGTGCGCGGCACCGATCTCGAGACGCTGTCGCTCGAGGAGCTCATCCGCACGACCGAGCGTAATCCGGCACAACATGCGCTGTACCGTTACGCTGCGGAAGTCTGGAACCACAATGTCTTCTGGCGCTCGATGCGCCCGCGCGGCGGCGGCGCGCCACACGGTCTGGTCGGCGAGCATCTGGGGGCGCGCTTCGGCTCGCACGAGCGTTTCGTGCGCGAGTTCAAGGAGGCGGCGGGCGCCCACTTCGGTAGCGGCTGGCTGTGGCTGGTGTGGCGCAGGGGAGCGCTCGATATCGTGACGACCGTGAATGCCGGCACGCCGCTGGTGCGCGGCGACACGGCGCTCCTGGCGCTCGATTTGTGGGAGCACGCCTACTATCTCGACTACCAGAACCGCCGCGGCGCCTATGTCAGCACTTTCCTCGAGGAGCTGGTCAACTGGGATTTCGCCAACCGCACCCTGGCAGAGCTGCTGGCGAATGGCGAGACTCTGGCAGCGCGTCCGCGCGCGGCGGCCGTACCGGTCACGCCTGCGCGGGTGCGGGCGTCGTGAAACGCTACGCCGCTGCCGCGGTGGCTGCGCCGGCGCCCGAGCTCACAGGCTTCCGGCTACCCGCACCCGGTGCGGGTGATAGGGGAGCACTTCCAGCACCTCGCTCTCGCTGAGGCGCTGCTGCACGCCGCGCCAGAACGCGGCCGTCAGGATCTCCCCGTGCATGCGCAGCAGCGCGGCCCGCTGCTCGTCGCTGAATCCCAGGAAGTTGATGAAGGTCTCGGGAAATACATCGCTCTCGCCCACGTAGAACCAGGCTTCGGCGCGCATCTCGTCCTCGGGATGTGTGGGCGGCGGCACGTCGCGAAAGTTGCAATCTGTGACACGGCATAGCTCGTCGTAGTCGTAGAAGATCACGCGGCCGTGTCGCGTCACGCCGAAGTTCTTCAGCAGCAGGTCCCCGGGGAAGATGTTGGTGTAAGCGAGGTCGCGGATGCACTGCCCGTAGTCGAGCACCACGCGCTCGGCGTCTGCCGCCGGAGCACTGCGCAGGTACAGGTTGAGCGGCGTCATGCGCCGCTCGATGTACATGTGGTCGAATACCAGGTCCTCGCCGTCCTCGTGGACCGTGCCAGCCGCCTCGCGGCGCAGCTCCTGCAGCAACTCGGGTGCGAAGCGCTCGCGCGGAAAGCGCAGCCGGCGAAATTCCTGCGCGTCCACCAGCCGCCCGGCGCGGTCGTGTATGAACACCATGCGGTACTTGGCCATCACCTCTTCGCGCAGCACCGTCTTGGGGTAGGGGAAGCGGTCGCGGATCACCTTGAATACCACCTCGGAGGACGGCAGCGTGAAGCACACCATCACCAGCCCGTGCTCGCCGGGCGCGTGCACGAACAGATCGCGGGTATGCTCGAGGTTGCGCATCAGCTCGCGGTAGCGCTCGGTCTTGCCCTGACGGGCGCGCCCGAGCACGGTGAAAAGCTCGCTCACCGGCTTGCGCGGCATGATGGACTTCAGGAACACCACCGCCTCGGCGACACGCTCGAGGTCGGCGTGAAAATAGGAGCGCGTGAAGCTGAACACGATGCTGACGTCGTCTTCGGCCAGCATCACGGCATCCACCAGCACCCCGCCGTCGCCGTTCTTGAGCGCGATCACCACTGGCACTACGAAGCCGCGCCCGACGAGGCGGCCGACGACGTAGGCGCGCGAGATCTGGTAGAAGACCGGGCGGATGACCTCGACCCTCTGGATCTCGCGCCGCTCGCCACGTGCGTGCAGGTGGGCGCGCACCTCGCCGGCGACGTGGGCGATGCTCTTGTCGAGATCGCGCCACGGGGAGCGGAAGCGCACGTCGCCGAGCAGGTCCTCGAACAACAGCGGCAGCGAGCCGTGATTGACGTAGGTGTTGGTGCCGACGGCGGAATGAATGTCGGCAAGCGGATCCAGGTCGTTGGCCACGAACTCGATGTCCGGCGCCACGCCGACCGTGCCGAACAACCGGCGGCTGATAGAGCTGAAGAAGGTCTTGGTGAACTCGGGGTCGGGGAGATCGGTGATCCGTGCGGCGAATTCCGCGCGGATACGCCGCCACAGCGCGCGCTCCTGGGCGGCGGCACCGAGCGCCAGGCGCAGCTCCGCGATCGTCTGGTTCACGAAGCGGTCGTACAGCTCGATGCGCTCGACCGCGTCGCGCTGGCTGCCGCGCCAGTCGCGCGCATCGAAGCGCAGCGGTGCGCGGCGCGTGATGGCGCGGAACTCCGCGTTGTAGCGCGCAAATGCCTCGACTATCTGCCGCGCGCACTCGCGTGGCGCAGGGGTGTCGACGGAGCCCGGGGACGGGGACATGCGGCGAGCGCGGCTCGTCAATCGAAGTCGGTCGGCAGGCCCGGGTCGAGCCGGTGCTCGTACAACCGCTCGATCTGCGGCGCCAGCACACGCCCGCTCGACAACTCCGGGAGTGAGCTCACCGGGAAGAAATCCACCGCGTCGGTCTCGTTGCTCGCCGCGGGGTTCCCTCCGGTGAGCTCGCAGACGAAGAACAGCTTGTAGATGTGGTGCACGCCCGGGGGGTGCGGGTGGCGGTTCTTGTCCAGCAGCGCGGCGAGTTTCACCGCCCGCGCGCGGTAGCCGGATTCCTCGTAGATCTCGCGTGCCACCGCCTCCGAGGGGGCATCGTTCACGTCCACCCAGCCTCCCGGCAAAGTCCAGCGGCCGTCGGCGCGCTCGCGCACCAGCAGTACGCGATCCTGTGCGAACACGCCGCCGCGCACATCGACCTTGGGCGTGGCGTAGCCGCGCTCGCCTTCCCAGAAGGCGCGCGCCTCGATCACCGGGATCTTGAGTTCCGCCGACAGCAGCGTCGCCACCAGTTCCGCCAGCTGCGTGTAGCGTTCGCGGTCGAACGGATCGCGGGTGAAGGCAAGCCCATTCTGCGCGATCGCCTGCGCCGCGCGCGCCCACTCGAGGAGATTTGCGCCGGCGCGCGTGCTCATGAGCGCGGCGGGCGCTGCGGGGCCGCTAGAGGTTGCCGATCAGCGCATCGGCAAAAGCGCTGGTCGACACTTCGCGCGCCCCATCCATCAGGCGGGCGAAATCATAGGTGACGATCTTCTGCCCGATGGTCCTGTCCATGGCGGTGATGATCGCATCGGCGGCTTCCGGCCACCCCAGGTAGCGCAACATCATCTCACCGGAGAGGATCAACGAGCCGGGGTTGACCTTGTCGAGGTTGGCGTACTTGGGCGCGGTGCCGTGAGTGGCCTCGAACACCGCGTGTCCGGTCAGGTAGTTAATGTTGCCGCCGGGCGCGATGCCGATGCCGCCGACCTGTGCGGCGAGCGCGTCCGAGAGATAGTCGCCGTTCAGATTGAGCGTGGCGATGACGTCGAACTCCTCAGGGCGGGTGAGTACCTGCTGCAGGGTGATGTCGGCGATGGCGTCCTTCACGATAACGCGTCCGGCCTTTTTCGCGGCGTCCATCTCCGCATTCGCCGTCGCTTCGCCGTGCGCCGCCCGGCTGCGCTCCCACTGCTCCCAGGTGTAGCTCTGCGCGCCGAACTCGCGTTCGGCGAGCTGGTATCCCCAGTTGCGGAACGCCCCCTCGGTGAACTTCTGGATATTGCCCTTGTGGACCAGGGTGAGGCTGCGCCGGCGGTGAGCGACGGCGTAGCCGAGAGCCGCGCGGATGAGCCGCTCCGAGCCTTCCCGGGACACCGGCTTGATGCCGATGGCGGAGCTCTCCGGAAAGCGGATCTTGGCGTAGGCCTTGGGGAAGGCCTGGCGGAACAGGTCGAGAAACTTGCGGTTCTCGGGGCTGCCGGCCTCGAACTCGATGCCGGTGTAGATGTCCTCGGTGTTCTCGCGGAAGATCACCATGTCGACCTTTTCCGGATGCTTCACCGGCGAGGGTACGCCCTTGAACCAGCGCACCGGGCGCAGGCACACGTACAGGTCGAGCATCTGCCGCAGCGCCACGTTCAGCGAGCGGATGCCCCCGCCCACGGGCGTGGTGAGCGGTCCCTTGATGGACACCAGATACTCGCGGCACGCCGCGACGGTTTGCTCGGGGAGCCAGGTGTTGAAGAGCCTGTTGGACTTCTCCCCGGCGTACACCTCCATCCAGTGGATGCGGCGTTTGCCGCCGTAGGCGCGCGCCACGGCGGCGTCCATGACACGCACACTGGCGCGCCAGATGTCCGGTCCGGTCCCGTCGCCTTCGATGAACGGAATGATCGGATTCTCGGGGACCAGCAGCTTGCCGTCGTGAACCGTAATACGCGCGCCCTGTGGGGGCGGCGCTACGGTGGGGCTGGCAACCGTGGACATGAGAGACTCTCCTGGAAAAGTCCCGGCCCGTGTGCGGGGGTCGCCGGGCGCGCAATGCTAGCACAGGCGTGCCGGCGGACGGGCCGCGTGCTGAAGCGGGTGCGCGTGTGAGAGACTGCCGTGCGGCCTGCGCCGGGGGGCGGTGGTAAACGAGCAGCGTATGTCCGAGGCCACGAACATTAATAAGAGTGTCCCCGCGGCCGCGAAGGCCTCGCTCCTGCGACAGCTGATCGCCGTGCGGCCGATCGACCCGGCGCCGGCCGGCAAGAGCCGCCTGAAGCAGGTCCTGAGCGCGCCGGCCCTGATCGCAATCGGCCTCGGCGCCACCATCGGCTCGGGCATTT
>Ga0210384_10001521_pt1 | contig 31345 bp, 27 predicted proteins | sample IncBWH2MmetaG_FD_160574 | JGI IMG/M metagenome (GOLD analysis project Ga0210384, IMG submission 160574) | Forest soil microbial communities from Barre Woods Harvard Forest LTER site, Petersham, Massachusetts, United States - Inc-BW-H-2-M | ecosystem: Environmental > Terrestrial > Soil >...
TTCCTCCAAAGAGCGAATGGAAATGAGGGTTTGCGAAACGCGGAGGAGCGCTTCGTATCTGTCAGTTAGAGCTGATTCGGCCCGTCTTTGCATGGTGCCGCTCATCGTCCGGCGTCGCCGACATGATTGATGTTGTTCGGTTTGATTACGGTGCCTGCGAGTGCGAATTTCGTCGTCCCAAAGATACACCCGGCCGAGCGCCGCCGTCACGTGAGAGCAAAACGCTATTCGGAATAGACAGCCACGAGCACCGGCCCATCGACTCGCACAAAAGTCGATCATGGCGGGTTATCCGGGCCGATTCAAGATCGGCCATGACCATTGCGCGTCTCGCTGATTACTTTTGGAGCGAATCGCTTAACATGGGCCCAAGGCGCGTGAGAGCATAGGCAAATGAAGACGACGAAACAAATTGCAACGATCATGCTGATCATCTTGGCGGGAGCCATCGCGTACGGATTGTTTCGAACGGGCGGGTCGGTGACGACATCGCAAACAACCGCAAGAGTCGACCAATCCCAGGCGACGCATGGGCCGGCGATCGATCAGAGCTCTCTGGATGCCGCCAGGCGGTTGGTGCAACTGCCAACTAGTGCGGACGAATTGCAGCTGGCGCAGGAGGCCCTGCGTCTCGGCGATCGCGAGATGGATTTGGCATTTGCGGCAGCGGTGGCAGATGCCCGAGAGCACCCCGCGGTATTGAGCGCCGAGGCGAAACAGATCCAAGTCAGGTTGCAAAACACCGAGAACGCTCTCGACAGAGATAAAACGCGAGTCGAGCAGCTTACAACGGCGTTGGCAAAGGCCACCGGCGCTAAAAAGGACAGCTTGGACAATCAACTGCAGCAGGCGAAGGTCCAAGTAGAGCTCGATCAGGACGAGGTGGACAATGCAAAACAGGAATTAGACGATGCCGGTGGTGACGCTCAAGGCCGGATTGAAGAGCTGGTTAAAGAGCACGAGGCCGCATCCAGTGTCGCGGATCACACAAAAGCTAACACCTCTACGCCGCCCGATCCACACGGACTGATTCACCATTACCTTCGATGGTCGGAGCTACGCAATAAGGCGATGCAATTGCAGCAGGCCAAGCAAGATGCAGAATCGGCAGCAGCCGCGTTCACAGTAAAGCGTGCCGCTCTCCAATCGAACATCAAGACCAAGGCACAAGCAGTTCCGGATAAACCCCAGACTGGATCTACGCCCCCCTCTGCTGAAAAATCCACGAGCCCTGCCTCCGAAACTTCTGCCGGTACTTCTGACGATCTCGTCAATGCTACAAAGCGGCGTTCAGCCGCAGTGAAAGCGCTCACAAATGTTGACGAGCGCATTGAGGATCAGAGTCGTTTAGCTGAAACATATAGAAAATGGATGGAAGTGGTTGGTGATCAAGAACGAACGGTGGTGCATACAGGGTTGAGAGGCGTCGCCATCATCGTGGCCATATTGCTGATCGGGATTTTTTTCGACAGCTGGCTAAAAAGTCTTCTGGGCAAAGTTAAATTGGACGCTCGTCAGGGCGAGACTCTCCACGCGGTGGTAAGCACTGCCCTGCAAATCATTGCTTTAGGTCTGATCCTTCTTGTTATTTTCGGTCCACCGGGCCAGTTGGGAACTTTCCTGGGACTTGCGGGCGCAGGACTTACGGTGGCGCTGAAAGATTTCATCGTCAGCTTTTTTGGTTGGTTCGTGCTGATGGGGAGAAATGGAATCCGCCTAGGTGATTGGGTCGAAATCAACGGAGTGACCGGGGAGGTGGCAGAACTCGGAATGTTTCATACGGTCTTGTTGGAGACCGGCAACTGGACAGACTCGGGTCATCCCACCGGGCGACGCGTTACGTTCACCAATAACTTCGCGATTGAGGGTCACTACTTCAATTTTTCTACTTCGGGCCAGTGGCTTTGGGATGAACTCACACTGGTGGTGGACTCGAGCCAGAGTCCGTATCCGATAGTTGACGCCATTCAAAAGGCTGTGCTGGAAGCTACCTCAAAGAGTGCCGGTGAAGCTGAAAAAGAATGGCAGAATGCCGCGCGTTCACGCAACGTAGGCACGTTATCGGCCGCACCAGCTATTAATTTAAAGCCAGTAAGCGGTGGTGTTGAAATCGCGGTGCGCTACATTACGCGCGCCAGCGAGCGCTATGCAATGCGTTCACGGTTATATCAGGCTGCGGTGAATTTAATCAGCAAGAAGGATTCGCAAGGACCGGTGTCTGTTTCCGAAAAACCAGAGCCGAAACTTGCCTGACAAGGCAAAAACGCGAGCCCCCCAGAATTTGCTGGAGTTCGCATCTCTATTCGAGTGAGGTTGGTCAGAATTGAAGTTTGAGGTCATGAGGCTGTATTGCTCAAAGAGAACCGTCATGCTAAAACCGCGAATGACATCGGGGAAAAGATTAATTCTTTCTTCAATTCCTCGATAAGGTTGGTTCTATGGCTAAGAAAAGAGTCGCAGATTTGTTGGTGGATGTTCTTGCCGAAGCTGGAGTTCGACGAGTTTACGGCGTTTCTGGCGATTCGCTCAATGGCATCACAGACTCGATTCGCACAAACAAGCAAATTCAATGGGTCCATGTGAGACACGAGGAGACGGCGGCGTTTGCGGCCGGCGCGGAAGCGCATCTTACGGGGAAATTGGCCGTTTGCGCGGGAAGTTGCGGACCGGGCAATCTGCATTTGATCAACGGACTCTACGATTGTCACCGCAGCCGTGTCCCCGTGCTTGGGATTGCCGCGCAAATTCCCAGCAATGAAATCGGGAGCGGATATTTTCAAGAGACCCACCCGGAACATCTTTTCGCGCAGTGCAGCCACTATTGCGAACTGGTTTCTCACCCTGAGCAGATGCCTCGCGTGCTTGAGATTGCCATGCAAACGGCAGTTTCGCGGCGGGGCGTTTCTGTGGTCTCCATACCCGGAGACATCGCATTGCGCAATGCCGTTGAGGGTCCGCGCCTGCATTTTCCGCCACCGACGCCGACCGTTTGTCCTGCCGATGAAGAAATCGCGACACTGGCTAAGCTTCTCAATAAATCAAAGAAGATAACCATCTTCGCGGGGGCCGGCTGTGCGGGAGCTCATGCGGAACTGATCGAACTTGCGGGCAAGCTGAATGCCCCGATTGTGCATGCGATGCGCGGTAAAGAGTATATCGAGTACGACAACCCGTTTGACGTGGGGATGACCGGACTGCTGGGATTTTCTTCTGGCTACCACGCGATGATGAATTGCGATCTTTTGCTGATGATCGGAACAGATTTTCCGTATCAGCAATTCTTTCCCAAGGATGCCACCATCGTCCAGATCGACGTGCGTGGGGAGCAGCTGGGCCGGCGGACCAAAGTGGATTACGGCTTGGTGGGAGATGCTAAGGCGACTCTGCGAGCGCTTCGGCCGAAGCTGAATCAAAACGATAACGACAAACACCTGAAGGCCTCGCTTGCGCACTATAAGAATGCGCGCAAAGACCTCGACGAACTGGCGACCGAGGGATCCGGCAAAAAACCGATCCATCCTCAGTACGTTGTGCGTGTACTCGACGAACTTGCCGACGACGACGCAATTTTTTCCTGCGATGTTGGTACTCCGACAATCTGGGCGGCGCGCTACCTGACCATGAACGGGAAACGGCGGTTACTTGGCTCTTTCAATCACGGGTCAATGGCAAACGCTTTGCCACAAGCGATCGGGACACAGGTGAGCCATCCCGGTCGTCAAGTCCTATCACTCTCGGGCGACGGCGGGTTGGCGATGCTCATGGGAGATATGCTCTCACTCCAGCAATTAGAGGCGCCGGTGAAGATCGTCGTTTTCAAGAATAATTCGTTGGCATTTGTCGAACTGGAAATGAAGGCCGCCGGCATTCTTGACTTCGGCACCGATCTTCGCAATCCGAATTTTGCAAAAATGGCCGAAGGCGCTGGCCTGCTAGGGTTGACTGCCGAAACGCCGGCGCAAGTCCGGCCGATGATTGAGCAAGCTCTGAAGCACGACGGCCCCGCGTTGGTCGAAGTTGTTGTGAACCGCCAAGAATTATCCATGCCGCCAACGATCACTGCGGAACAGGTGCAGGGCTTCAGCTTATTCGCACTCAAGGCTGTTCTCAGCGGGCGCGGTGAAGAAATCCTGGACCTGGCAAAAATCAATCTGTTCCGGTAATTCACGGGGGATTGCTTCCAGAATCTCATAAGAGAGTTGCAATACGAATCCAGTGAGTCTGCGTTGAGCGATCTATGCATTGCGTCGGAAATGACCAGACAGATGGATCTGAACACAAATTCCATGTGACCATCTGGGTTAACCATGCATCCCACGTGAAAGGAGAAATGCACATGCCAAAGGAAGCCGCAACTCCAGCGAAGGAAAAACAACATGGAATGCACGAAGTACCGACTGACCTCAACCGCCAAGGCGTCGTGGAGATCACAGCGGCGCTACGCCAATTGCTCGCCGACGCGTTTGCGCTGTATTTGAAGACTAAGAATTTTCACTGGCACATGACCGGCCAGCACTTCCGTGATTATCACCTGTTGCTCGACGAGCACGCTGAACAGATATTTGCCATCACCGATGATATTGCTGAACGCGCGCGGAAAATCGGTGGAACCACGTTGCGCTCGATTGGCGACATCTCCCGGCACCAGCGCTTGAAAGATAACGACAACGAAAGCGTCACTCCGAAAGAGATGCTGGCAGAACTTAGCGCCGATAATCAGGCGCTGACGCGCTATTTCCGCGGCGCTCACGAAACGTGCGAGAAATATAACGACATAGCGACGGCTAGTTTGATTGAGGTTTGGATCGATCAAACCGAGCGCCGGACCTGGTTCCTAGCGGAAATCGTACAAGGCTTGTAACAAACGCCCGAAACTGTGACAAGCGGTTGCGGCAACGCGAATTTGAGAAATGGCTCCCCGGGGAAGATTCGAACTTCCAACATTTCGGTTAACAGCCGAACGCTCTACCATTGAGCTACCGGGGAATCTTGTTAGTTTACTTGACTTTACGGATGGTTTCAATTTGCGCTTCAGTGTTGGTGGTGTTGTTTTGAATTTGAATGCAGCCATTTGTAGACCACGATAATAGCCGCAGATGTAGGCTTCAGCCTTTGTTTCATTGCCTGCAAAAACCAGGCAGTCTCATTAACGCTTTCGGAGTTTGAGGATAGGACTCACCCTCCATATGCTGTATTGCGCTTCTTCCGGTGTCACATCAGGAACAGTCGCAGTTAGACGCAAGCTTCTTTCGTGAATCCACGCAAGGCTTTCGCTATTATCGGGATGTCAGGTCCGCTATCCTTTATTCACCAGTTTGAATACGCCTCTGAAATGGTGGAGCTTTTGTTTATAAGACGTTCGTGCGCAGCGAGTGCTCGTTGATGGAAGCACGTAAACTGTGGCTCCGTAGAGTCGTTCTTTTTGCAGTCCGTACTGGCACCTTGTCCTTGTAAATTGCTGGTAGACGACTTTGCCATTGAACACGATCACGCTTGGACTGATTCCCTTGAGCTTCCGATGAAGGGCTTTCCGGCCAGCGGCGAACTCCCGAGACGACACATCAGAGCTACTCTTAGACGGGCGCTTCACTATGTCCGTCAGCCCTATGCCAAACTCGGTTACACGCACAGAATTGAGCGGTCTTAGACGTTCAGGCACGAGTCCGCTTTGGTGGAGCAGTGACCAAAACTGATTACCACGGCCGGCGTAATAGCATCCAATTCGGGCGGAGACAGGACTAGGATTACATCCTACGATGACGAGTTTGCTTCCTTTGGGCAATAAATCCGGTAGACTTTTCATGCAGCCGTTCCTGCTTTTCCTTTAGAGACGGACTTTCGACAATTAGGCCGATTACGGTACAAAGTTACTCGATTACCTGCGTTCCCTCACATTACGGCCTGCATGGTCGCCAAGTCGCCTAGCGACTCTCTGCACCAGAGGCTTCGGCAGTCTCGTTGCCTCCCCTGCTGCTCTGATTGCTACCGGGTGGAGCGAACCAGTTCCGGGGCGGGTTTACTCCCGCTGTGGACCACCGCCTTTTCACGGCGCACCTTTCCGAATGGCGGCATCGAGCGCTGTCGCTGAGAGCGTAATCACCGTACCAGCTTTAGCAAGTAACTTGCCTGCCCAAGCCGTAAGCGGGCATGAGCGTAGTCGTCGTGCTCAAGGAGATCCAGAGACTGGTGTATAGTGGGCGACCTGGGCCCCAAAATCGAGATACTGTTCAGGGAGGTCCCCTATGCCGTTCTATCTTCATCAAATCAGCTACACACCAGAAGCACTTGCAAAGCTCATTGGCAATCCGCAGGATCGCTTTGAAGCTGTGCGCGGCCCCATAGAAAAGCTCGGTGGCAAAATCAAGGACTCATACTTTGCCTTCGGCCCGTATGATGCCGTACTGATCACCGAGATGCCCGACAATGTGGCAGCCGCCGCGATCGCACTGGCGTTCTCCGCGGGCGGTGCGTTGCGAAATTGCCAGACGACCGCGCTGATGACTAACACCGAGGCGCTCGATGCCATGCGCAAAGCTGGCACCTGCGGCTACAAGCCGATGACGGCAAAAGCTGCCTCGGCTAAATAGTAACTCTGTTTAAACAGATCCGTTCGTCCCGTCGAGCGAGATGCAAAATGGAGGTGTGCCTTGGCCAATCTCGGCGGGTCAAAATGACCATCGGGCTAAGGCTCAGGAAATGAAATGGAAGTGCGCACGCGCGCCTATTTAGCGGCGGAGGAGGTTGCGGGCGAAGAAGGCTACGTTGGCGGGGCGTTCGGCGAGGCGGCGCATGAAGTAGGGGAACCAGTCGCGGCCGTAGGGAATGTAGATGCGCAGGCGATAGCCGTCTTTGACCAGGCGGCGCTGCAGATCGGTGCGCACACCGTAGAGCATCTGGAATTCAAAATCATCTTTAGAGATTTGTTTGGCGGCGGCGAAGCGAATGGTCGCAGCGATCATCGCGGGATCGTGGGTGGCAATTCCGTGATAGAAGCCACTAGCCAGGAGCATTTGCATCAAGCGAACGTAATTGGCGTCGACGTCTTTCTTTTTGGGGAAGGCCACTTCGGCGGGTTCTTTGTAGGCGCCCTTGCAAAGGCGGATGCGGCAGCCGTAGGCGAGGAGATCGGCGATGTCCGCCTCACTGCGATATAGATAGGATTGAATTACCGTGCCGATGGCGGGATTTTGCGCGCGCACGCGTTTGGCAAGCTCCACGGTGCGCTGGGTGTAGACCGAGCCTTCCATATCCACACGCAAAAAATTGTCATAGCTTGCAGCGCGCTGCACGATGGGAACAACCAGGCTTTCGCAGAATTCCACGCCCAGGTCGAGGCCCAGTTGAGTCAGCTTGCAGGAGACGTTGGCGTGCAATCGTTCGCTGGCGATGCGATCGAAAATTTCCAGGTAGGCGTCACGAGCGCGTTGCGCATCTTCCTGGGTGGAAACATTTTCGCCTAAGTAGTCGAGGCTGGCGAACATGCCCAGGTTGTTGCACTCGCGGGCGGCGGCGATGGCCTCGTCAAGAGTTTCGCCGGGAACAAAACGGTGCGCCATGCGGCGGGTGCGGTCGTTGGAAACGACCCAATGAGCAAGAGAGTTGCTTTCGGAAAGTTTTAGAAGGCCCGCGCGAAGCATGCCAGTCAATTATGGCAGCGCGCGAGGGCGGAAACTAGTTTGTGATGGTTACTTGTGCTCTTCAAGGAACTTTTCGGCGTCCATGGCGGCCATGCAACCGGAGCCCGCAGCGGTGACGGCCTGGCGATAACGGTGATCTTGCACGTCACCGGCGACAAAAACTCCGGGGACGCTGGTCTTGCTGCCGTTAGTGGAGATCAGATAGCCATTGCCGTCGGTTTCAAGCTGACCGCGAAAGACGGCGGTGTTGGGATCGTGGCCGATGGCGACGAACACACCGTGAACTTCGAGTTCGCGCGTTTCGCCGGTGTCGGGATGGCGGAGGCGAACGCCTTCCACACCGGCGCTGTCGGCGAGAATTTGCTCGACGATGGCGGGCGTGACGAATTCGATTTTTTCGTTGGCTCTGGCGCGATCGAGCATGATTTTCGATGCACGGAATTCGTTGCGGCGGTGAATCAGATATAACTTGGAGGCGTAACGGGTGAGGAAGCTGGCTTCTTCCATGGCCGTATCGCCGCCGCCTACCACGGCGATGGCTTTGTTACGAAAAAAGAAGCCGTCGCAGGTGGCGCAGGTGGAGACACCGCTGCCGAGTAAGGGGCGCTCTTCAGGTAGCCCGAGCAAACGCGCGGAGGCACCCGCGGCGATGATGAGAGTTTTTGTCTCGTATTTATCGTTGCCGGCCGTGACTAGGAACGGGCGTTTGGAAAGATCGACATCCGTGACGATACCGGCATTGAATTCGGCACCGAATCTTTCCGCTTGTTTGCGCATATTTTCGATGAGCTCGTGGCCCAGGATGCCGTCGGGGAAGCCAGGGTAATTTTCGACCATGGTGGTGAGCGTGAGCTGTCCGCCAGGTTCGTGACCGTCGATAACCAGCGGTTTCAGATTGGCACGCGCGGCGTAGATGGCGGCGGTAAGGCCAGCGCAGCCGCTGCCGATGATGACCACGTTGTACATTTTCATATGCTCCCGTATTTGATTCTCGCAGGTGCCCGGCGGATACAATTGTGCAAAACGGTTTATTGTACCTGACGAATTGATGGTTGAGGCTGTGGGGAGCCAAATTGGAGAGTGCTTTTACGCCGTCTCGGGCGGTTAGTATGGAACGTAGGGCTCATAGTTTGGCAAAGTGAATAATGCGGCTGGAAACTGCTGAGATCTGGGAAGGAGATAGCTAATGGATCCACGATACCCGGTCGGGAAGATGGAAATGCCGAAGGAGATTACCGCCGCGAAACGGCAGCAGGCGATCGAATCGATTGCCGCGACGCCAAAGAATTTACGCGAAGCGGTGCGCGGATTGAATGACGCGCAACTGGACACTCCGTACCGCGACGGCGGTTGGACGGTGAGGCAGGTGATACATCACGTGCCGGACAGCCATATGAACGCATACGTGCGATTGAAGCTGGCGCTGACGGAGGTTAGGCCCACCATAAAACCGTATGAGGAAAGCGCGTGGGCGGAGTTGGCGGACTCGAAGAGTGCGCCGATAGAGGCGTCGCAGAAATTATTGGAGGCGCTGCACGAGCGATGGGACCGGGTGTGGCGATCACTGAAGGCGGAAGATTTTTCGCGAAAGCTGGTGCACCCGGATAGCGGTGAACGGAACATCGATTGGCTGTTGTTTGTTTACGAATGGCATGGGCGGCATCATGCCGCGCACATTACGGAGTTGCGAAAGCGGCAAGGCTGGTAGCGAAAGAGAAATCTTTGCGAGGTGAGCGGTACGCTGATGGAATGAGAAACTCCGCGTTTTGTGTGTGTTTTTCGTTTCGAACTCAGGCTGCCTTCATGGCTTTGATGGTAGTTTCGATGCCTTCGGCGTAGGGTGTCTTTTTCAGATTAGGGAGCAGTTTACGTAAACGGCTGTCGTCCAGTTTGACGGGCGTGGTCCACAAGTAATGCATCTCGAGCACTTCACGCATGAAGGGATTGAAAAGACCCATCACGCGCAGGGCGAATTTGCCCGCGGCGCGCATCCGAGGCTTCTGCTGAACGGCGCCGAAGACGAGATCAGCGAATTGTCGGGTGGTGAGGAGGCCTGGGCCCGCCACGTTCCAGGCCTGACCATACACTTCTGGTTTCTCTGAAAGTGCGACGAGAGTTTCCGCAAGGTCTGGAACGAAGATGAATTCGTGTGGAGTGTCGACCGGCCCGATCACATTCGCGGTGCGGCCTTTTATTGCGGCGTCGAATATCGAGCGCGTATAACTCAGTTCCGCGTCGGGGCCATAGAAATCGGGTGGGCGCAAAATGGTGGTGCGCATTCCGCCGCGTTGATCGGCCGCCAAGACCATATCTTCCTGCTCCTTGCGCATCTTGCCTTTGAAGGCGACGGGATTTCGGGGGTGGGATTCGCTAACCAGGTCCGTCTGCGGAATGCCGTAGGGGTAAACGGTGCTGACGTGCACAAAACGTTTAGCGTGGGCTGACGCCGCGGCTTCGAGAGCGATTTTTGTCAGTTTCGGATGCAGGGCGAACTGAGTGTAAGGGACTCCAACGGTATAAAAAATAGTGTCCACCCCGGCTGCCGCTCGAGTTGCAGCCGATGGGTCTCCGAGGTCGGCTTCACAATATTCGACGAGCGGTTCGTAAGCGCGGAAATGCCGCTGCAGGGTTTCCTTAGAGCGTCCGACCACCCGAAAGCTGCTGCCTTTTTTTGCCAGCTCTACCGCGAGGGCCTTTCCCACGGACCCAGTGGCTCCAAAAATTGCATATTTCATTGCGCTTTACCTTTCCCTATGTCTTTTGCGTGTGGGAAGAAGTGATGCCCTAATAGATGCGTCACGCTGGTATTCGTTATGAACGCGCGTGTCGGCGGCCGGGGCATTGCAGGTGGTGGATGGTGGCGTCGGCAATGAAGGGTCGTGTACGATAAATATGCACTTTGGGAGAAAAAAACTGATGAGCAGAACCGCAGGAACTTACGCAATTTTTGAAACTTCGCAGGGCGATATTGTGATTCATTTGCTCGAAAAAGAAGCGCCGAAGACGGTTGAGAATTTTATCGGACTGGCCGAAGGAACCAAAGAATTTACCAATGAGAAGACGGGCCAGAAGGAAAAGCGCAATTTTTACGATGGGCTGACGTTTCATCGGGTGATACCGCAATTCATGATTCAGGGCGGATGCCCGGAGGGTACGGGTCGCGGTGGACCGGGTTATAAATTCGCCGACGAGTTTCATCCAGCGCTAAAGCATTCGAAGGCGGGTAAGCTGTCCATGGCCAATGCCGGGCCGGGCACCAACGGCAGCCAATTCTTTATTACCGTGGCGCCTACTCCCTGGCTGGATAACAAGCACACGATATTTGGCGAGGTGGTGGAAGGGCAAGACGTCGCGGACAAGATTTCCAATGCGCCGCGCGATTCCGGCGACCGGCCAAAAACTCCGATTACGTTGAAGAAGGTGCGGATCGAGCGAGTGGCAGCGTAGAGCTAATCTTTGTAGACCCCCGGTGGGCTCTGAACTTTTTCCATGTTGGTAAATCGCGATGCTCACTCCTGAGCGACTACTTCGAGTGGTGATTGAAATTATTTTTGTGTTGCTGGGGCTGCTGGTGGTGTGGCTGGGGCTCACAGGACACATTTTTTTTGATCGCCACAAATTACCGTGGTTAGTGCTAAGCGTCGCGTTGATCCTGTGGGGTATTCGCGGGATTTACAGAAAACCGGGCAGCAAACCGCCGCCACCGGAAGATTATATCCGTGCGGTTTCCCTTACGCTTTTGGGTATAGTGCTACTGGCGATTTCGCGGGTGCCGTTTGCGTGGGTGGGGCCACTGCTGGCGTGCGCCGGGGTAGTGCTGGCGGCCCGAGGCATCGCGGGATCCGTGCTATTGTTGCGTCCCGCTGGCGTCCGGCGCTGAGCCGCGCGGAAAGGAACGGACATGTTCAAGGAATTCAAAACATTTGCGATGCGCGGCAATGTGATTGACCTTGCCGTGGGCGTGATTATCGGGGCAGCTTTCGGAAAAGTTGTGTCGTCGCTGGTTGATGACATTATCATGCCGCCGATCGGGCGTGCGCTCGGTCATATAGATTTTTCGAACTTGTTTATAAGTCTGAACGGGACGCATTACGACAAGCTTGCGGATGCGAGAGCGGCGGCGGCGCCGACCATAAATTATGGTTTGTTTTTAAATACGATCATTAATTTCTTGATCGTGGCGTTGGCGGTATTTTTGCTGGTGCAACAAGTGAATCGTTGGGGAAAAAAGCCTGCGCCAGCCGCGGCACCGACGACTCGCGACTGTCCGCAATGCGCGATGCCGATTCCGTTGGCGGCTAAGCGTTGCCCGCACTGTACTACGCAATTGGCGTAGCTGATCTTAGCCTGAAGACGGCCCCCTATACGCAGCAGCTATAAAATAAGTGGCTAATTTAGTTTGCCCTGGGGTATGGGCTTGCGCTTGTTTTCATTGGCGTTCAGGTGGGCGCGCAGGCGCGCGAGCACCTCGTCTTCGTGGCCCTCGTCCAATTCTTTCTGAACTTCTTCCAAAGCAAAATGGACGACATCGTGATGATGTAATTCCTGCGGAGCCAGCATTTCGCTGAAACGTAGCCAAAGGCGATGAAGGAGATTGACTTCGTTGCCGGTAAGGTTGGGAGCGTGGGGTCCGAGTACTTTGTAAACTTTGTCACCGTTAGCGAGGTGGATTTCCAGATTGAATTGTGGCTTTTGATCGCCGAGCTGTTCCCAGCGGTCGCCGATCTGGCGAGCTTGTTCTTCGGTGGTTTCCTTGGCGGAATGTCCCAGCACGATGGTGCTGGATTTTAGCGCGGTAGCGGCACGCAGGATGCCGTCCCACAAATCATTGGCGGCGACGACCGCGAGTCGAATCGACTTGCCTCTTTTTTCGGCCATGGACAAGGCCTGAGAAAAAAGATGCTGCTCGATGCTGCCGAAGAGCTGGTCGACGTCGAGTTCGTTTTCGCCGGAAGCGGAGCGGCGCAACAGGCGAATGTGCAGGACGACAATGTCGCGACGGCCGGGCTTGATGCGATCCAGAACGTTGCCCAGATGGTAGAGAGCGTAGTGATTGCTGACCGGCACGAGGATATTTCCGGGACGCGCGCCAACGCCTTCGGGGGTCAGCTCGCCTTCGAGCGCGAGATTGAACTGATCCATTTCGACCCGTGCGGCGTTGGTGTGGTGGCCGCGACGCTCGGAAATGGTGAACACGATGTAAAGCAATACCGAGAATGCGCCGCCAGCCACAGTGGCGACAGGTTTGGTGAACAAGTTCACGAAAGCGATGAGGAATAGGGTTAACGTGATTAGACCGAGGCCAACAGGAACCTGCACACCCCTGACGGTGAAATTGAGAGGCACTTGAAAATCGCGGTGGCCCGGGCGCGTGTAGCGAAGAACGAGCACGGAAAGGCCGTTCATCGCAAAGCTCCAGATCACTCCGAAGGCGTAGAGGTTGGCGAGGAAGGTCACATCACCGCGACTGATGATGATGGTTACGATCTGCAGGAAAACGACGATATTAATGATGCGGTAGCTGGTACCGAAACGCGGATGCGGCTGGCGGAACCAGTCACTCAGTACACCATCTTCCGAAACGCGATTCAGGACACCATTCGAACCAACAATGGCGGTGTTGACGGCCCCGGCGAGAATCAGAGTTCCGACCACGACGACAAATCCATGGAATAGCAACCGAACCAAAATGGGGCCTTCCAGGCTCATGGCCAGGCCGCCGATTAAATTCTCGAGGAAGTGCTGGCGGACATCGTCGGGAATAATCATCACCGCGAAAAAAGAGACCAGCGAGGTGAATACCAGGCTGTAGATGAAAATTACCAGCCCGGCTTTGCGAAGGTTCTGCAGCTTGGGGCTTTCGATTTCGCGGTACACCTGCGCAAGCGATTCTTCGCCGCTCATGGCCAACACGGAATGACCGAGCGCAATGAAGATGGCGATGATGCCAAAGGTATGAGGAAGACTGCTGTGGGCCAACCATCCCAAGGCGCTGGGGCCGAGCCTGAGATTGCGCGGATATGGCCACGGTGGCAGGGACGAATGGCGCACGATAACGGTATAGGTGCACCAGATTATCAACATGACCACCATCGCGGTGACCAGCTTCATGATGTGCAGAGCTTTTTCGCTGGATTCGGAAACGCCTTTAGTGTTTTCCCACCAGAAATATGCGGTGACTACGACGGCAAAGCCAGCGGAGATGATACTGGTGCTTACCGGAGCCAAGGGACCGCTGATATGCATGTGCACCAGCAAGTCACTGATTAGCCCCGCTAGATATTGCCCTGCAGCCACTCCGCTGATGGGGCCGGTGAGAACATAGTCGAACATTAGAGCGGAGACGCTGAACTTGGCAAGCGTGCCACCGAGAGCACTCTTGACGGCGCGATACACGCCGCCCCGGACGAACATGCTGCAGCTTTCCACGTAGACCGCGCGAACGGCATACGAGAAAAGCATGATAGCCAGGATGAACCAGGGAGCGGTCTTGCCGATGTAGGCTTCGGCTTCGCCGCCCGCGTAGTAGGCGGAAGATGCCAGGTCGTTGAGCACGATGGCGGCGGCCCGCCAGAACGAGATGAATGTCAGGAGCGCCGTGGTTGCAACAATGACACGCGGGACCCCTGCTCCCCTGCTGCCAGTAACAGCAGGGGTATTAGAAATCGTACTCATGAATGAATAATCGATTTACCCGAGACCAAAATCGTCGCACTTTTCCGAGGTGAAGTCTAGCGGCCGCACGTGGATCGGACAACTAAATAATCGATTATTTAACGAGATTACGGTAGGTTGCGGCGCAATCGGAGCAGGGGCAGATGGTGCGGAGGTGTTCGTAGCTGAAGATGCCGGTATTATGGCCGTCGTTGAAATGGATCTGCACGGCGTAATTGCCGACTTGCGTGGCGGACTGGGCGCGAATTTTAGGTTTGAACATGGGCAGCACTGGCGAGGAGATGGGAGCCGATTTGGCGCCAGGATGTTGTTGTTCCTGGTCGCGCTTCTCGTTGCAGGTGGCGCAGGGACATTCCTCGCGAAGATAAGAAAAATCGTAATGACTGGTGTGATGATCGGCCCAAGTGATGTCTACACCGGTTCCGGTGGATACGTGAATCTTAATGTTCAGAGGTCTTTTGCGCTGATCAACAGGGATGGGCATGGACGTGATTCAAGAACGGCTGGATTTGGCGTTTCCGTCGCAGCACTCTCCCGGCGGGATGGGATTACCGTGCGGACAGGTTTTTGGGTGGCCGAGAAACGTGCAGATGCGCTGATCGAGCTCGGGGCTGATGATGTGTTCGAATTTGCAGGCCTGCGTGTGGGCCTCGGAATCATCGATGGCAAACGTGTCTTTGAAAAGGCGCTCTGCCAAACGATGACGCCGCACCACGTCGCGAGCGCGGCGATTACCAGTCTCGGTGAGATACACATCCGTGTCGCGCATTTCCACGAGCTTTAAGTCGGCCATGCGGCCGAGAGTGCGAGCGGAGTCGAGCGCTCCCGGGGCTCCAGGAATTCGAATGCGGTCCAGTTGTGCGCTAGTGCCCTCTTCGCCGCACATCCAGATGTGCTCCAGCAAATGATCGAAGCGAATTTCATCGTCAATGGAAATGGCGGTATCGGTTTGTGTGGTGTCCAGACTTAGACGGCCGTGGGCAAGTTCGATGCGGCGGCCAGCCTGGCGCGCAATGTCCGGATCGTGAGTGACCATCAGAATGGTGTGGCCGGTGTTGTGCAAGGCGCGAAAAATATCGATGACCAGGGCTTCGTTGGCTTCGTCCAAATTTCCCGTGGGCTCATCGGCGAGAATTAATTTGGGCTGGTTGATGAGCGCGCGGGCAATGGCTACGCGCTGTTGTTCGCCACCGGATAATTGCGCGGGAAGATGCGTGAGACGGTCGCCGAGGCCGACACGATGCAGGGCGTCGTGCGCTTGCTTCTCGTCCGTGACACTATGGAAGTATTGCGCGAGCATGACGTTTTCCAGCGCAGAAAGATACGGGATGAGATGAAATTGCTGGAAAACGAAGCCTACTTTTTCCGAGCGATAGCGAACTAACTGACTTTCTGTGCGCCTGGAAAGGTCGACATCGTCGACGATGACGCGGCCGGAAGTGAGCGTGTCCAACCCGCCAAGAATATTGATCAAGGTAGTTTTGCCGGAGCCGGATGGACCCATGAGCGCGACCCATTCGCCAGGAGCGACGGTGAAGGTGACATCGTCGAGTGCGCGTAATGGGCCGTACTGCTTGACGAGCGATTCAACCACAACTTGTGGCGCGTTCGGCGCGATTCGTTCCGACGAGTATGAATCGAGCGGGCTCACGCTTCCCCCCGGAATACCGAGGCGGGAGAAATATTGGCAAGACGCCGAAGCGGATAGGCGCTGGTGATGGCGACAAGAATTGTGAGGGCCACAGAAATAGGATACACAATGAGCCGCGGACGCGCCGCCACACCGAATACCGTTTTGCCAAGCCAGATGGAAAGCAAGAGGCCGGCGGCGGCGCCGACAATTCCGCCCGCGAGGCCCAACAGAGCGGCTTCCGCGAGAAACAGGCGCAGCACCCGGCGCGTGGCGCCGCCGATAGCCTTCATCAAGCCGACATCATTTTTGCGTTCCATGGCAACGTTGGTCATGGCGGCCATGACGCACAGCCCGGTAAGAGCCAGCACAAGCGCGGTCGTGGCGGTGAGCAATCCGCTGACGCGAGTGTAAATTTTAGCTTCGGCATCGGTAAACTGGCGCAAGCCATGCACGTCGGCGGCGGGAATATTTTGCGCGAGCGCCGCGATGTAGTCGCGAATTTGGCGAGGAGTGCCCGCCACACTTACTTGAATGAGGCTGACTTTGCCGGGAAGCGAGGCGAGGCGCTGCGCGGCGTCGAGATTCAGGACAATCTGGCTGTCCTGGGCATCGCCACGGGCCTCGGCAATTTCTGAGAAGCAGGTTTCCTCCCTGTTGTCGTTTTCTAGCGTGAGGCGATCGCCCGGTTGCAGATGCAATTGCTGTGCGGCCTTGACGCCTACGAGGCAAAGATTTTTATTGTCGCGCGGAGTGACGCTGTTGGCTTCCCCGGACGACCGATCGCCCCGCTCGGGGCGCTTCCCTGCTAATACGGCATTCACCGGCTGAACGGAGTTAGCTGCGGAGACGCTAGCTACCAAATAGAGATAGGAATCGGCGGAGGCGCGCTGCGGGAGCGATTGACGCACCTTCTCGACGACAGATTCGTCCAGCGTAACTGCGCCAGTGCCAGAAGGCTTGGTATTTCGCGGAGCGACGATAATATTGGCGCCGAAGATGCGAAATTCTTTTGTGAGACGGTCACGGGCATCCACTTGGAGATTGAGCAAGGCGGCCGTGAGTGCCGCGCTGGCTCCCAGTGCCAAAAGAATCACGAGCAGGCGTCCGCGCTGGGCTGCGAAGAGACGGCGAACGATGCGCCAGAACATTTTGCGATCGGGCATTTATTCGCCTCGCAAAATGGGCGCCGGTTCATAGCGCGAAGCACGACGAAGTGGAATGGCGCTGCCCAGGAGGGTTACGCACGCAGCGAGAGCCAGGACGACGATGAAGACAAGGATGGAAGGCTCTGGAGCAACGCCGAAGATTTTTTCGCCGAGGACGCGGGCGAGGATGATACCGAGGGCGTAACCTACACCCCCACCCACCAGCGCGAGCAGGAGTTGTTCTGCGGCGAGAAGAAAACCGATGGTGCCGGAACCAGCGCCGATGGCTTTCATGAGACCGATTTCAGAGCGGCGTTCGATCACCGCAGCGGCGGAAGAGGCGCCTACAGCCAGCGCAGCCGCCAACAATGCCGCAAATGAGGCAAGCCAGAGGAGCGTGCGGACACGCGTGAGGATGCTGCCTTCTCCTTCTGCGACGCGGCGAATTACGTGGGCGTCAACGCCGGGGAGGACCTGTTTTATCTGATAGGCGATGGAAGAGGCGTAGGGGCTGCACGACCAACGCTCGAGGTCGGCGGCATTCATAGTGGAGGGATTGCGGTGCGCAAAATCGTCTTCCGGTTTTGTCAGCGCGCTGACGTAGAGGCGGCGGTACTGACCGGGCTTGTTGGCGACTTGCTGCGCGATTTGCAGCGGCGCGACGATGGCGTCGTCTTCGGGACCGGCGGCGGAAAGAATTCCTGTAACGGTTAAGGCGATACTTCCATTTGCAGAATTGATGTGGAACGTATCGCCGGGCGTCACACCGGTACGCGCGGCGAAGGATTTGCCGACGATGCATTCTGCAGCATGGTCATAGAACCAGCGGCCGTCAACGTGCCACCAGGAATTAGTTTGATCCATTCCGGTTGCGTAGCTCCGGCCGTCCGGTAGGGCAACGGAGTGGTGCACCCAGGTTCCGACCAGCGTGGTTTTAGTGGGAGCCGCTTCCGATGCGGTCGAAACTTCGGCGGGTACTTCCATTACTGGCGCGAAGCCGACAATATTGTTGCGCCAAAAAATTGTTTTGATTTTGCCCAAGTCCTGCTCCGGGAGGTATGAGCCGGAATTCACGGGACGATAATCGACGCCTCCAATTTCGAGAGGAAGCGAATCAGCTTGCGGAGTAATGAGGAGATTCGCTCCAAGGGCGCGAAATTCATGCGCGAGACGATCGCCAACGTCGAGCGAAACGCTGAAGGCGGCGGTGACCACGGCCATGCCAAGAGCGAGAGCCGCGCCAGTAAGCAACTTGCGGCGAGGACGGCGTCCAAAGGAATCGGCGACGAGGCGGAGGAACATAATGGGTAGGGGGTGGTTCCGCAGCTAACGCGGAACCTCTTGAGCGGCACGACCCAGGCTGGAAAGATCCATCACAATGTCACTCCCATCAATGTGCGAGGCAACGTTGATGGGATTGCAGCCACCCTGATCGCCGATGGACGGAACGTAGATCGCCGAGCCGCAATGACGGCAGACGACATTCCGGCCGTCCTGCCGATAGCCTTCCGCGCCACAAATACGGCAAGCGTCCAGAGCTGTGCCATATCCGTCGGGTTTTTTGATGATCATAAAACGCAGAGCCTGGTTCGCAACGTTCACGGTGAACAGATGTAATTTTCCGTCATCTACTTGCGAAAGAGGAACGCGAACTTCCTGGCCGTCGGCGGTAACAGGCGTGGACGATGGCGGGGCAGAATTGGCACGCGCGTAAATAAAATCGGCGGTGAGCACGAGAATTACCACCAGGCACGCAGTAGCGGCGGCCATCATCCAGTTGCGTTGACGCCGATTTTGCGATTCCAGCAGACGTTTACCCGCTTCACCGGTCACCTGGCTAGAAGCGCTTTTGCTTGACGCACTTTGCCACTCGCGGAGGACCAGCAATGCTGCGGCGCCAAAGATCAAGACGAAGAAAAATAACTCGTTGCGCACAACCGGGCCGATGACGGCCATTTCGGTTTTGCTGGACGGCAGCCATTGCGCTTCGCTGAGCTCATGAAGGCCGGTAATCGCAAGCTGAAAAGCAACGAGCATCAGAATTACGCTGGTTACTGCGAAAAATCGATGCAGAGGCACGCGCAACGTGCCTTTGAAGAAAAACAATCCGACGGCAACCGCGCCGGCAATGCCAACGAAGGTGCCGATCCAAGTTTGCAAACCTGCGCTGGAGAACTCCACGGCACGAAGTATGAGCGCGAGTTCGGCGCCTTCACGCAAAACCATGAGGAAAACGAATAAAAATATGCCCCACCCTGCGGCGGTGCCAGCGCGGGCGGCATAGGCCTCGATTTTTCTTTCTATTTCATTTTTCAAGTGGCGCGCAACGCGGTTCATCCATACGATCATCGTAACTACGAAGAAGGCGGCGACCAGCATCAAGAGGCCTTCGAAGCCGTCCTGGTTGATATGCCAGTTTTCGAGTGCGATGGCGACGGCCAGGCTGAGTGCGGCCGCGGCGGCGACGCCAAACCAAACGAAACGCGCGAGATGGGCGCGGCCAGTGCGCGACAAATAAACGAGAATAATGCCTACTACAAGAGAGGCTTCGACACCTTCACGGAGGGCGATAAGAAAGGCCGAGAGCAACGGAACTCCAATCTCCAGTTGTGAATCATTTGCAACTGAGATCTAGTGTACGCTCGCGTGCAACTGCGGTCAAGCCACGCGCGTTCCTGTAGATACCTCACGGTAGAATGGGTAGACCAACGTTAACGATGATTCGTGTGAGACAACGAGTGCTGGGCTCCATCTTTCTGTTTGCGCTGCTATTCCCCGCGCAATCTGAGGCCTGGAGCCCCGCTTGGGCCGCGGCCCGGACCGGGGAGCAGGAGGAGGCTCAGCCGACAAAAGGCGAAGTGCCGCTGCGTGTCGATTTGAAACGCGCGCAGAAGGCTGCTGAGCGGGGCGACCAGGCGGAGGCTGCGGGACACATTGAGGAAGCCCTTCTTCATTATCAAGAAGCCGTACATTATGCGCCGAGAGAAGCGCGCTACATAGCGAAGGAGGCGGTGCTGCGTTCAAAACTGGTGCGCTCGCACGTGGACGCAGCGGAGCGCGCGGCGCTCGAAGGCCGAATGGAAAAGGCCACCGAGGAATTGCGCAAGGCGCTGCACATCGATCCCGGAAATACCATCGTGGCCGAACGGCTCACGCAGATGAACTCCATGGAAGATGAGCCGCCAAGTAGAGAGCAACTGGCGATGACGGGGCTGCCAAAGTTACAGCCAAAGAGCGGCAAGCAAGACCTGGATCTGCGCGGAGAGACAAGGTCGGTTTATGAGGAATTATGTGCGCGATTTGGAATAAAAGCATCGTTTGATCCGGATGTGACTGGTCGCCAGGTGCGGCTGCGGGTAGAAAACGTTGATTTTTATACCGCGCTGATGTTGCTAGGGACGCAGACCGGAACTTTCTGGCGCGCGCTGAATCCCACGCTGATTTTTGTGAGTACAGATAATCCGCAGAAGCGCAAAGAGTACGCCCCGGAAGGGCAGCAAGTCTTCCCGTTGCCGGCGGCGGTGGCGCCTGACGAGATGACGGAACTGTTGCGCGTGCTGCGGGATATTACCGGCGCTACGCATATCCAACTCGATACGCGAAGCCGCACGATTACGATGCGGGACACGCCGGAAAAATTGGCCGTGGCGGGACAGTTGATTCAAGAAGTGGAAAAGGCGCGCGGAGAAGTTTTGCTGGATATCGAATTGCTGGAAGTGGACCGCGCCACGCTGCAAAAACTGGGCGTGACGCCGCCATCATCCGCGTCGCTGATTTTGTTGACACCGAACATGGTGCGCACACTGGCGAGCTCCACGGACCTGACGAATTTACTGACCAACGCGCAGCAAGTATTCAAGGGGCAAGGATTCTCAAGCATCCCGCCATTTGTTGTGTTGGGCGGCGGACTGTCTACGTTCTTGTTGACGCTTCCGGGAGCCAGCGTGGACTTTTCGGATTCGCTTTCGCTGGTGCGCAGCGGTCGAGAAGTTCTGATGCGCGCGCAGGACAACAAACCAGCGACGTTCTTTGTGGGCGACCGCGTACCGGTTACATTGTCGCTACTGTCGAACAGTTTGGGCACCGGCGGTAATTTCGTCGGGACGCCTTCGGGCGCGACTTTTCCAGAGACAAATTTTGCGGTGGGCAGCAATCCCACAGCTCTGGTGGCCGCGCCTTTTACCGGCGGAGCACTGCCGGACCTGGCGGTGGTTTTTGATAATGCCGGGACAAATACGTTTACCGTGCTACAGAATCAGGATAACGGGAACTTCGTACAGGTGGGCACGGCGCCGATTGTTCTCAGCACCAAAGAAACCGGGCAAGTAGCGATCGGCACGGGAGTGTTTCGCACCGACAGTACTAAATTCACGACCGCGCAACCGCACGACGTGATTTTGGTCAACTCCACGTCAAACAACGTTTCGGTTTTGCTTGGCAACGTGGACGCCAATGGTGTACCTAACGGAACGTTTACGGAGGCACCGGGCTCACCAATTGCCGTGGGAAAAAATCCCAGTTCAATAATCGTGGCGGACTTTAACGGAGACGGGATTCAGGATTTTGCGGTCACCAACAAAGCGGACAACTCCATCTCTGTTTTTCGCGGAGTGGGCGATGGCACGTTTACGCAATTTCCAGCCTCGCCATTTTTGCTGAATAAGGGCGGGGTCGCGGAAACGGGTCCAGTGGCGATGGTGTCGGGAACATTCCGGCAAGGAGATACGAGCGATTTGGCGGTCGTGAACCAGACGTCCGGGAATGTCTCGATTCTGCTGGATACTATGGATCAGAATTCGAACATAAGGTTCACGGAAGCGCCGAATTCACCGATTGCAGTGGGAACCTCGCCGGTGGCCATTGCAACGGGAGATTTAAACGCAGACGGTGTAGGCGATCTTGCGGTGGTCAATCAAGGCGACGATACCCTATCGATTTTGCTGGGAAGCACGACCATCAACGGAACGTTTACGCCCGCGCCGGGTTCTCCGTTGCTGACCGCCAAAACGCCGGCGGGTGTGCAGATCGCAAATTTTGCCAATGGCGCTTCGCCCGATATTGCGGTGACCAATCAAGGACAAAGCACGTTGAGTGTTTTTCTAGGGCTGGGCGGAGGAATATTTCAGACCGGAGTCGAATTGAATACGCCCGTGAGTCCCGGGGCATTGATCGTGTCACAATTTACCAGCAGCGGACTTCCGGATGTGGCGCTGGTGGCGCAAGGTTCGACCACCGGTCAAGGAGTGGTGAGCATTATTCAAGATTCGTCCGCACTGGCGGCAGCGGGCAGCGGCAACGGACAAACTCCCTATCCGGGCGCGGAATATATGGATATCGGTTTGAAGGTGAAGGCCACGCCGTTTCTGCATCCGAACAACGAGGTTACGTTACAACTGGAATTTGAAATTCGCGCGTTGACCGGCGGAAATGTGAATGGCATCCCTATTATTTCGAACCGCACGCTGACGCAAACGGTGCGCGTGAAAGACGATCAGCCAACTTTGCTTGGCGGACTGACGGACCGCGAGGAGACCCGCGCGATTACTGGGCTGCCGGGATTTGCTGAGCTTCCGGGAGTCGGGTATGCGTTTGGCGGTCGAACCAAGAACCTGACGGACACGGAACTCATGATTTTGATCACGCCACACAGGTTGCGTTCGCCCCAGCATCAGACTGGAACGATTTTTGCGGGCCATGGCGAACGAGGAGTTACGCCGAGTACGTTACCTTCCGAGCGTGTGCAGCCGCCATGATGCGGAGGGAGTGGAGAGCGCGAGGCTGGATCTTTTTTATAGGGTTTCTGGATAAGCGCTTCCGCAGGTCAGCATGTTTTTCTTTCAGAAAAGATTCACGGCCGGTTTATGGCAAAGGGTCGAAGACTACGACGGGCTGGTAAGTGCGGGGCACGACAGCTTCGGCGATGGCGATCAGTTTGTCTTGTTGGCTAAAGACGCGGAGACGCGGCGGGCGAGGGTCTCCGCCGTCGAGTTGAGCGGTGGCGCCGGGAGGCGGCTCGACGCGGCCCGGTTGGATTTGCGCGACGGAAATATTAAATTTTGAGCCGTGTCGAACGCGGCGTTCGATTACCGGTAAGACATTCATGCGCGGAAAATTGGGCAGCAAATTTTCCAGGCGGATGAGGCGCGATTCGATTTTGCCCTGACGCGCGGCCACTGCCAGCTCTTCGAGTTGAACCGCTTGTTCCAGTGAAAATTCTCCCACGGCGGTGCGCGAAATTTCCGCGAGATGCGCTCCGCAGCCAAGCTTCTCGCCCAGCTCATGGGCCAGAGCGCGAATGTAGGTTCCCGAAGAACACTCGATGGTGAAACGCGCGATTGATCCGGCGATTTCCGTCAGACGGTATTCGAACAATTCCACTTCGACAGGTTTCAGTTCTACTGGTTGTTTTTTTCTGGCGAGTTCGTAGGCGGGGCGGCCATGGATTTTCTTGGCGGAAAAAGACGGAGGCATCTGCGCGAAGCGGCCGACACGTTCGGCTGCGAAGCGCTCCAGTGTGGCGGCATCGAGGACGGGCGCGGAATCCGGACCTTGCGCTTCGCCATCGGAGTCGTACGTATCGGTTGCAAAACCGAAACGGAAGCCGGTGTTATAGCGCTTGCGGCGGCCATTGTAGAACTGCACGAGGCGTGTGGCCTTGCCCAGCAGTAAAACGAGTACGCCAGTGGCGAGCGGATCGAGTGTGCCAAGATGACCGATTTGGCGAAAGCCCACGAGATGACGAACGGCATCGACTACATCGTGAGATGTTTTGCCTTGTGGTTTGTCGATGACCAGAGCACCGTCAAAAGATAGCGGTTGTGGCTGCTGACGCAACGTAAGTCTTCCTCTTCCAAGTTCTTAATTCTTGAACTGCCAATTGCGGACTTAGTTTCAGTTCCTTCGCAAATCGTCGCACGCAAATTCAGGAGTCTGAGGCACCCGGCGCGTGATACACCGACGCCGTGGCGCCCAACGCCTGCACCATTAAAGCGTGCAAGATGTTAACGCTAAATCAGCAGAAGCCGTAATTGGCGGCGAATCAACTTTGCGGAGAAGGATTAGGCTTCTTTACTTCTTTCAATAGCTGCTCGATGCGCTGAACTTTTTCTTGTGAAAGATCCAGGGTGAAATGCAATTCCGGAACGCGGCGCAACTGCAGGCGCTCGATTAATTCGCGACGAATATAGCCGGCGGCGTGCTCCAAAGCTTTTATCGCGCCGGCTTGTTCCTCATCCGTGCCGTCCACGCTGACGAAAACACGCGCGTGCTTCATGTCCTGCTGCACGCGAACCTCGTTGGCGACGACCATGCCTTCTAGACGCGGGTCTTTCAGCTCGCCGACGAGCATGGCATTGATTTCGTGAGCGATTTCTTCGCCCACACGCAGGTGACGATGATTCGCTGGACTCATGGTGATCCTGTAAGACGCTTACAAGTTTTGATGCACTCTAATCGGATGCCGCTGCGATAGCAAACTTTGCTTCCCACGAGGTATTTCGTCGATAAATATTTCGTGAACAAAGGCGAAATAATTTCAAATGAGCTCGACGGCATGGCTCACTAAAAGCGGGCCTAGAATATTGTCTGCTTCGGCCAGAACATGCTGCAAGGATTCCTGCACCTGATGTTCTTCGTTTGAGAGAGTCACGACACCGACCACGGAGCGCTGCCAGGTATCTTGATGCTCGAGCTCCGCTACGGCAACGTTAAATTTTGCGCGCAAGCGGTCTTGGAGGCTGCGCAATACCTGGCGCTTGTCCTTGAGCGATTGCGCATGCTGAATGTGAAGCTCGAGAGTAAGCAAGCCGACGGGCATGCGCGGCTCCGGAGACGAAAGGTACAGCTACCTGCTGCGTGAGGTGGCAGCGGTATTGATGTTGCGTTCTGCGGCGGCTTCCGCGGCAGAAACCTTAGTTACCTGGAAGCATTCCAGAACATCGCCAATCTTCACGTCGTTAAAATTGGCGATGCCCGCGCCGCACTCAAATCCAGTGCGAACTTCGCTGACGTCGTCCTTAAAGCGTTTCAAGGAACTGAGCTTAGAGGTGTAGACCACGGCACCGTCACGCAGCACGCGAATTTGTCCGTCGCGTTTGAGCACGCCATCCACGACGTAGCAGCCGGCGACGGTGCCAGTGCCCTTGACGCGGAAGGTGTTGCGAACTTCGGCGCGGCCGAGGTAGGTTTCGGTAACGACCGGTTCTAGCAGGCCTTCCATGGCTTTTTTAATTTCGTCGGAAACTTCGTAAATGATGGTGTGGGTGCGAATGTCGACATGCTCTTGTTGCGCGAGATCAGCGGCCTTGCGATCCGGGCGAATTCCGAAGGCAATCACAATGGCGCCGGAGGCGGAAGCCAGCAACACGTCGTTTTCGGTGACCGCGCCGACGCCGGAGCCGATGATTTTGAGCTTTACCTGATCGGTCGATAGCTTTGGCAACATTTCGCTGAGCACTTCGACGGAGCCCTGCACGTCAGCCTTGATCACGATGCCGAGTTCCTTAACGTCGCCGGCTTTCAGCTGCTCGTGTAACTGATCGAGGGTGATGCGCGCGCCGCTGCTGCGAGCCATTTGGGCGTCACGCTGCTTGCCCTGGCGGTATTCCACGATGTGGCGGGCCTTGGCTTCGTCCGTGACCTGGAAGTGATCGCCGGCATCGGGCACGCCCTGCAAGCCCAGAACTTCAACTGGGGTGGAGGGTGGCGCGTCAATCACCGGACGGCCGCGATCATCGAACATGGCGCGGACTTTACCGAAAACTGCGCCGCAGATGAAGAAGTCGCCTGCTTTCAAAGTGCCGTTCTGCACCAGGATGGTGGCCACCGGGCCGCGGCCTTTGTCCACGCGCGATTCCAAAACGGTGCCGCTCGCGGGGGCGTCGGGATTGGCTCTTAGTTCGCGAAGATCGGCAACCAGCAAAATCGTTTCGAGCAATTTGTCGAGGCCCTTCTTCTGCTTGGCCGAAACTTCCACAAATTCCGTGTCGCCGCCCCACTCGGCGGGCATGAGCCCGGCTTCGGTAAGTTGGCGCTTGACGCGCTCCGGTTGCGCCTCCGGTTTGTCGATTTTGTTGATGGCCACAATGATTGGTACGTGCGCGGCTTTGGCGTGATCGATAGCTTCTTTGGTTTGCGGCATCACTCCATCGTCAGCAGCGACGACCAGCACGACGATGTCGGTAACTTTCGCGCCACGCGAACGCATGCGCGTAAAGGCTTCGTGACCGGGTGTGTCCACAAAAACCACGCTGCGGTCATTGACGACGATTTTGTAGGCGCCGATGTGCTGCGTGATTCCGCCGGCTTCGCCGCCTGCCACATCGGCTTGACGAATGGCGTCGAGCAAACTGGTTTTGCCGTGGTCCACGTGGCCCATCACGGTAACCACCGGCGGACGAGGCTTGAGGCTCTCCTTGGTTTCTTCCTTGGCAACTTCAAGAACCATTTCCTCTTCAAGAGAGACGACGCTTACGACGCCGCTGAAAGCTTCGGCGAGCGTGGTGGCGGTGGGCACGTCGAGAGCCTGGTTGATACTGGCGAAGACCCCGCGATCGAGTAAATTTTTGAGCAATTCTTTGGCGCGCACGTCGAGTTTCTCCGCGAGCTCGCGAATAGTGATGCCTTCGGTGATAGTGACGTCGCGCGGGGCGCGGGGCTCCGGCGGCGCAATGACGGCCGCGGCCGAGCGGCGATCGCCCATGCCTGGGCGTTGACGAGTGGGATGAAGCTTGCGCTCGCCTTCTTGCTCGCGCTTGTCGGCAACAGGTCGTTGCCGTTGCGGCGGCTTGCGTGTGTAAAGTGGCTTGCCAGGCTCGGCCTTCGGCGGAAGTTTTTCCGGGAAAGGCGGAAGCATGCCCGGACGGCCGGGAGCGCGAGGGCCGGGGCGCGTGCCCGTAGGCATGGGGCCGCGGCGTTGTTCAAATGGGCGAGCGGGCGCACTGCCCGGGCTTCCGGCCGGACGCGGCGTGAATGTTCTGCCCTGCGCGGGTTGCTGCGAACGCATGGGTTGGCCAGGGCGGGGACCGCCCGCGGGACGTTGAGCTCCCTGACCAAGGGGACGTGACGCCCCGTGTGTGGTGCTGGGAAGTGGGCCGCGATTACCGGTGGGCAATGCGGGACGGGCGGGCAAGGCAGGCCGCGATGCCGGCGCACCTGTGCGCGAAGGAGCAGCAGATGAAGCCGCAGGGCGCACCGCAGGCGGTTGCGGACGAAGGCCCGATGGCGAAGGCGTCGCTGGCCGTTGAGCTGCCGGTGCACCTGATTGGGCTGCTGGTGGTTGAGCGCGAAGCGGCGCTGACGGCGGCGCTGAGGGACGAAGAGGCGCACCAGGTTGCGGGGCGGCCGGTCTGACGGCTTGCGGCGCGGACGTTGCAGGTGTAGCCGAAACGGATGGCACTGCCGGCGGCGGCGTGGCTGAGGCTGGCGCCGCGGGCTTTGGAGCTGGTGCAGTTGCTGCCGGTGGGGCGGCTGCGGCGGGTGGCCTAGCTGGCGCGGAAGCAGAAGGTGCCGCGGCCACCGGCGCACCGGGAGCCGGCCTCGTGCGTGCTGCTCTTGCTGCTGTTTCCTTGGCCTGAGATTCGGCCTTCGCGGCGGACTGTGCGGCGGATTCCTCTTCGGAGGCACCTTTAATTTTTTGACGAACTTTCACCGCGACGTCTTCAGGAATAGAACTCGAGTGAGTCTTCTTTTCCGTGACGCCATATCCCGGCAAAAGGTCGATGATAGCCTTGGCTTTGACTTCCAGCTCGCGGGCCAACTCGTTAATGCGGACTTGATTTGCTTCGCTCAGGACTTAGCCTCTTCCGGTTGCTCCGCATCGCCCTGGGCGGATTCGGAGGCACCCTCTATTGCAGTAGCATGTTTTGATTTTTCAGAATCTGTGGTTGTTGAGCCGGTCGATTCGGCGCTGGCTTCTTCCGCGTTTCCGGCCGTTTCGCTATCCGGCGACGCGCCGGCCTCGGCGCCCGCGGGAGCCCCTTCCGCGCTGGTTTCGCTTTCGGCGAAAGATTCGGAACCTTCTGTGCCTTCGACCGCGACACCTTCTTCGGGTGCAATCGCTACTTCGCCGCCACCTTCGTAGAAGCGATTCACAGCCTGATAAATCTTGTCGACCATTTTTTCGCCAATGCCCGGAATTTCCATCAACTGTTCGGGAGTCATGGCAGCCAGCGCTTCCACGTTGTTGATGCCGGCAGCCTCCATCTTTTCGATGGTCTTGGCACCGACACCGGCGAGAGAAGTGAGCGGCGTAGCAGGCGCGGTGAGACGGGTCATCTGGTCTTCGATTTCGCGGCGCTTTTCTTCTTCGCTCTTGATGTCGATATCCCAGCCAATAAGTTTGCTGGCCAGCCGAACGTTCTGACCTTTTTTGCCGATGGCGAGAGAGAGTTGCGAGTCTTCGACGATGACCTCGAGCTTGTGAGCCTCGGGGTCAGTGATCTGCACGCGCGTAACTTTCGCGGGGCTCAAGGCTTTTTGCGCGAAGGCCACGGTTTCTTCGCTGTAAGGAATGATGTCGATTTTTTCTCCGCGCAGTTCGCGAATGATGGATTGAACGCGCATGCCCTTCATGCCCACGCACGCGCCGACGGGGTCGACGTCCTTGTCGCGACTCGCGACGGCAACTTTGGTGCGCTCGCCGGCTTCCCGGGCTGCGAAGCGGATTTGCACGGTGCCATCGTAAATTTCGGGGACTTCCATCTCAAAAAGGCGCTGAACGAGCGAGGCGTCGGCACGTGAGACGATCACCTGTGGGCCTTTCGCGGCGCGATCCACCATTTTGATGACCACGCGAAGGCGCTCACCGATGTTGTAGGTCTCCAGCTTGGATTGCTCACGCTTCGGCAAGCGAGCCTCAGTACGGCCCATGTCCACGATCAAATCAGGGCCTTCGGCGCGCTTGACGATGACGGTCACGAGCTCGCCTACGCGCGTGTGATACTCATTGAAGATGGTGTCGCGCTCGGCTTCGCGCACTTTTTGCAGAATCACCTGCTTGGCGGTCTGCGCGGCAATGCGCCCGAGCACGTCAGTGGGCTTGGCAAGAATAATTTCCGAGCCGACCTCCACCTCGGGATTTTTTTTCTTGGCGTCGGTGAGGCTGACTTCCTTGTTGGAGTCGGTGACCTGCTCGACAACGATATGCACGGAAAACACGTCAACCTGGCCGGTCTCCTGGTTGAATTTGGCGCGCAGATCTTCTTCGGTCTTGTAATACTTTCGCGCGGCTACAACCATGGCGTCTTCAATTGCGGACACCACGACCTCAGGCTCAATGTGCTTTTCGCGACTGAGCATTTCAATCTGTTGGTAGAGCAGATTCGCCATTTCTCGTTCCTAGAGTCCTTAGCGACGCGAGAGTAATATTCCGCACGTCCATGATTCAAATTCGCGTATCTAGAATTCGACAACTAGGTTCGCTTTGCGGATGGCATCGAGCGGAATTTCAACAACCTTCGCTTGCTTGCCTTGCAATTCGATGCGAACTTTGCCGGGTGCTACGCCCGCCAAGCGCCCTTCAAAAAACTTGGCATCGCCGACCGGCTCGGTAGTTACGATTTTGGCCTTACGGCCCCGGAAGCGCTCAAAATCAGCCGCTTTTTTCAGCGCCCGATCCATGCCTGGCGAACTGACTTCCAGGATATAGCCAGGTCCCGGAATTAAATCCTCAACGTCGAGGATGACACTTAACTGCTGGCTGACCCGTTCGCAATCCCCGTGAGTAATTCTTGGGTAAGGATTGCTTGGCGGCGCTTCCTCAGCAGCATCTGAAACGTTGCTGCCACTTGAGTCCACGCCATCGTTCGCGTCGGATGCAGCGGCTCGCTCCGGAAGACGGTCTATATACACCCGGAGGAAGCGTTGTTTTCCAACTTTCCATTCGACGTCGGCGATTTCCAGGCCTTCCGAACGCGCCACCCGCTCGGCAGCCTGGCGGACTTTTTCCAGATCCAAGCGAAGACTCCCCGGCCTATGCCGGTCCAGCTAGCGCTGTAACCGCGAGCAACAAAAAAGTGGGCTTGCGCCCACCCATTCGTGCGACCCGCTTCAGAGCGAAAGAAGAGTATATTCCCGCGGCGAGGTAAAAGCAAGATAAGCGGGTAGGTTGGGGCAGGTGATCAGGCGCAGCTTGTCCGTGGGTTATCCTATGTATTATAAACAATTTAGGATTTAGGTTCCTGAAGTCTGCAGTATTGACACTGTCGCGGGAGTATAATGCGCCTCATCTCGCGTCGAAAACGATTTGTTCCTGTACCTTTGCGAACGTTTTGAACGCCCGTACGAATGCAACAAAAGAATCGATTATCGGTCAACCTGATTGCGGGTCCTGCACTTCTGACACTCCTGTTTTTCGGGTCTGCGGCAGGCCAGAGCACGAATCCAATTCCTGCGCAGAGCGAAGGAATACGCGGAAGCGAAATCGACGTCACCATGCTGGCGTCGTCGGGCTTCAAATTATATGTGAGCGTTCGCGAGCCTAGTGGTCTTCCGGTAACAGAAAACGCCACAGTGAAGTTGTCGTGCCCGCTGAATAACGTGAACGTCAGCGGTCCCACGAGAGATACGGCCCGGACGGAATTTACGAATATTCCCTCCGGCGAGTGTTTCGTCGAAGTCAGCGCTCCTGGCTACCAGAACTCTCGAGAGCGCGCGGTTGTAACCCAAGCGACATCGTCCATTCCTCAATACCTATACGTCTATCTGCATTCGACCTCGGAAGCCGCCAACAGTGCGAGAACGCTCATCCCGATGAATGCGCTCAAGGAAATCGATAAGGGCACGGAGGCGATGCACAAAAATCGCGCGGAGGAGGCACGCAAGCATTTCCTGAAAGCAGCGCAAAACGCGCCACAAAATCCGGACGTGCAGTATCTGCTCGGACAGCTGGAATCCAGCCAAAACAACACGGATGCGGCGCGTGTGCGATATGAACAAGCCATCGCATTGTCTCCAGCGCACGAGCACGCGTTGGTGGCGCTAGGGGAACTGCAACTGCGCAACAACAATGCGGCGGATGCAAGTACGACGCTCGAAAAAGCCGTACATGCAAATACCATGTCGTATCGCGCGCACTTTTTTCTGGCAAGCGCGTATGCGCAACAGCGGAAATTCGCGAGCGCCAAGCCACATGTGCAACGAGCCATTGAACTCAGCGGGGACAAGCTGCCTATGGGGCATGCGCTGCTAGGGCAGATTCTGGCGGGAGAAGGCGACCCGATTGCAGCACGGCACGAATTTGAACTTATACTTCACAA
>Ga0210384_10001522_pt1 | contig 31342 bp, 31 predicted proteins | sample IncBWH2MmetaG_FD_160574 | JGI IMG/M metagenome (GOLD analysis project Ga0210384, IMG submission 160574) | Forest soil microbial communities from Barre Woods Harvard Forest LTER site, Petersham, Massachusetts, United States - Inc-BW-H-2-M | ecosystem: Environmental > Terrestrial > Soil >...
TTGGCGGCTCGGCGCGCGGCAGCATCGGAAGCATTCTTGCCTACAGACAGCCGGGCACCACTCGATTCAAAAGGTCATCTGGCGATACTCGCCTAAGTGGGCGGTTCGGAAGGTCCCCTCCCTCGGGGCACGGTTGCCGCCGAGATTCTCCCCCGAAGACCGCCCGTAAATACACGTTAGCGCACCCACGCGACCGGTCGGAATAGCCCAGGCGTGCCCACTGAGGCACAGAAGTAATCGCTTTGTGGTGACTTTCGTCCCCCCGCATTCAGCTACGGATTCAATGGTATTGACCGAATTCCCGCACGTAGGCTGCCTGCACATCGCATCCCGTGTCGGGCGAGCCAGGTTTTCTCCCAACCCAAAAACCGACACCGGCGCGGGTTTTTCTTGCCTAAGCGCTCTTTCGCTTCTCTCCCGTGGGACGCTCGGCTGAGGACGGCTTGGCAAGATCAGCCTGGGCCCGATGGAATGATTGGCAGGACGGGCAGAAGGTCAAGCCGCAAAGCTCGCAGCGTTCCGAGTGCAAGTCACAGACGGCCGTGCCGCAGTCTGAACACAGATTCTTGGCCGGACATGCGCAAGGTGTCCCAGCGCATCCGCACTCCGCAGTAGCTCATGACTTCCCGTTTACGGCCGGGGAATATACCACAGCGGTTTGAAATCGCGAGGGGAGACGCGCCAAAAGATCAGCTAGACTAAGACCATGCCGATCTCGATTGGCATCATTTGTGAGAGTTGCGGGATCGTGTATCTGATCACTGCCCGGGCACACATCGCGCTCCAGCCGCGCACTGCGGACCCCGGGATGTTCACTCTCAGCTGCTCCTGTGGGGCTACACGACCCTTTCACAAGACTGACCTGAGACCCTATACGGTATCAACGCAAGTCTTAGCGAGAGGATTCGCGATACCAGGCCAGTATAACGAGCAGCACGATGGCGCTCCGTTGCGCAAGCCTCGGGCCGACCGCAAGGGCTGACAGCGAGAGCACGCCTTTTCTGTTGTGTATTTTGGATTGCTTCCAGGAGAGCCGTACGGATTGACTGAATCCCCGCACGGGCGTAGGCTTGACTGCGTTCTTCGGATAATTTTCGCACCCCGTGCCGGGCGAGCAGCTTTCTTCGGTTTCTCCGTGCCAACCGGAGACCGCTTTCCACCGGCACGGGTTTTTCTTTGTGCCTTCCGCCGCCGTAAGAAGAAGATTGATGCTGGCTTTGATGTGGGAAACTAGGACTCGGGCAACTTGCCCGGCGCTTGCACCGGTATGCGTACTCGAGGATTGAAGAGTTGTTCCCGGAAAATCGCGATATCACTCACAACTGGGGCCGGAACCTTCCTGAGCTGGGGTGGCTCAGATCACCACGGTCTCAATCGAGCGGCGCGGGCTCGCCCGTGCGATCAGTGTCGGATAGCCCATATAAAAGAGGAAGTTAGGCTGCCAAGAAGCGTCTCCGAGCAGCTCCGTCAAAAGCCCTGCGCGCCTGGCCGGGCGATCGAGGGCCTTCTCGTGGTCGATCATCTCAACTGCCTCGTTGCATGGGCGGCCGGTCAAGCCCCGAGCCGTGGCCAACAGGTGCGCTCGTTGCCAGATACGGCCCGTGGCTGCGCAGTTTTGGCGATCATAGCGGTCTCGCGCTGCGATGATCCCAATCACGGGCGCGCTCAACATCAGATTTTGGTAGCCATTTTTCTCGCTGTGCGATCCTGCCCATTTCAGCATCCACAACGGCATCATCTTGGCGATCGCCGTCCCGACAGGGGGCAGTCCAAAGGCATCCACTGTAAGTCCATCGCGATGTTTCTGAACCTGGCTCCAGTCGATTCGAATCCATCGGTCACTACCCGCCTCAACCGCAGGATCGGAATAGAGCTCAGAATTCGCGGCGGAGCTGATCTCTGCGATCTTCGTTCGATCGGCGTCAGCGGTGAAGAGAAAAAGTCTAATATCGGGCTGATCGGTGGATAGGCCGCTCAAGGCGTCAAGAAACTCAGGCGAGAGCGGTTTGTGTGGGTCGTAGGGTCCGCGATTCGTATGACGATGAGGGATGGCGCGGTAGAGTTCGCTTTGATCGCGATTTCCGGCAGAGAGATCAACACGAGCCAGAATTTGCGGTGTGGGATCGGACGGTATCGGTCCCAGCTTTCCCGGAAACAATGTCACCTGGGCCTGATAGCCATTGGCGGCCGCCGCCAGTAGCAGGTTTTCCAAAGCACAACCCATGCCGATGTGCTCTTCGCGCAGATACGGGTCGAGCGGCCCGACGTTCCTCCCGGTGTCGATGTACAGCTCGATTGTGGAATCCGCTACTTTAAAGAGCCAAGGCTGCGTGTTGTGCGGGCTTGCCGCTAAAATCGCAGCTCGTACTAACTCCAGGGGGCCGTCATCGGGTTTCGTGCGCCAGTCTTTCCAGGGTTCATAAGCAGGTCCCTGTCCGACACTGAAGACGCCCTGATCGTAAGCGCGCCAGACTGCGCCACCCACAACCGTAACGGTGACGAGCCCGGCGCCTTTCAGGAACGATCTGCGTCGCATGCGATACCTCGGGCGCGTGCTGGCCGAGCGAACACGGCACTGTACAACGATATTCCTGTCGATAGTATCAGTTGCATTGGCGCTTCAATCCCAGCGTACGGAATGCATGTACCCGTCCCTGAGATGCGGGTTGGACTGCAAGTTTTCCCGCTGCTCCCCATTTCACCGGTTGACCGTCTGGTTGAGGCGATTCCTTTGATGTTCTCAAGATCGACTCGTGCGACGCATTTGCGCTTTCGGTAACGGTGTGCCTTATTCAGCCAAGCGCGAAAAGTACTTTATCAACCTCGCTTCCTAAAGAAGCGGATCGCAAGAATAACCACTGCGACGAAGAATAGAATCTCGATCACATTCGCTAGGGACACTCTGAATAAGCGCTCATGCTAAGTAGACTAACAACAGTGTTCAGGAAACCGCGCTGCCGGTTCGGGTCTCGGATGCCGGAGCTGGTCAGCACTGCCGTTGCAACGGCGCGTACGGGGCGAAGCCGGACGAGCCTACGCTACGGCGAGCAGTTTTCTGCGGCTCATAAACAGATTCACCAGCGCACAGGTAACGAACAGCCGGTGCGCGTTCTTCTTCAGCCCGCGATAGCGTACTTTCACGAATCCGAACTTCAGCTTCATCACTTGAAACACGTGCTCCACCCGCGCCCGCACCTTCGACTTCGTCCGGTTCTTCGCCCACGCCACTTCATCCACGATCTGGCCCTTGTAGCGACAGCGCCGCTGGGTGAAATCCCGTGCTCGTGGCGCGCACTCGCTGATCACCTCGGTTTGGCCCTGATACGCTCCGTCGCCCCACACCCGCGTTTCTTCGCCATGCAGCAGGTCCGGCAACATCGCAACATCGGAAATATTGGCGGCCGTCGCCACCGCCGTGTGGATGATCTTGGTTTTGCTGTCGACGCCCACGTGCGCTTTCATCCCGAAGTACCAGTTCTTCCCCTTCTTCGCCTGGTGCATCTCTGGGTCCCGGCTCTGCTCGCGGTTTTTGGTCGAGGAAGGTGCGTGAATCAGGGTCGCGTCCACAATCGTGCCCGTCGTGATCCGCACGCCCTTGGCTTGCAAATGCAGGTTCACCGTCCCCAGAATCTCTTCCCCCAGAAGGTTCTCTTCCAGCAGGTGCCGGAACTTGCACACCGTCGTCTCATCCGGCACTGGCTCGGCTCCCAAATCAATTCCCACGAACTGCCGCAGGGTCGCCGAGTCGTACAAAGCCTCTTCCACCGCCGGGTCCGCCAGATTGAACCACTGCTGCAGAAAATAAATCCGCAGCATCTTTTCCAGTTCTTTCGGCCGTCGCCCGTTGCCCGGCTTGGGATAGTGCGGCTCGATCAGCGCACACAGTTTCTCCCACGGCACCACCTGCTCCATCTCTTCCAAGAACATTGCCCGCCGCGTCTTCTTCGTGTACCGCTCGAATCCCGTCATCATCGCCAGTGTCCTCTGCTTGCGGAACGAGTTCATGCTGGCACGACTTTATCTATACCCGCTGTGGAAAAGGGAGGACTTAATCAGAGTCTCCCTAGGCGCATGTTTGCTCTTCTCGTCGTCGGTTTCCATTCCTAGGATGATGCTGATCAGCTGTTTCGAGCGCGAGGTCGCGCCTTTTGCCTAAGTCGTGTCCCAAAACAGGGAAGCCAGAGCAGCGATCTCGGGGTCGACTTTGTGAAAATTCCTATTACACTAGCAAATTTCAAGAGCGACCTATACAGAGCCTGTGCGCGGTCCACACTGAGACTCCAAATTTCTTAGCAAGGACCCGAAATGGCACATCTCGTTGGACTCGTTCTCTTCTGAGCTGAAGGGTCTCCGCATGCGACAGTTTACGCAGCGGAGGACGGCCCAAAGCTTTACCTTTCGCCCAGGCGTTCGCCAATCCCGACTTTACTCGTTCCGCGATCAGAGATCTCTCAAACTGGGCAACCGCTCCGATCATTTGGAAAACGAGTTCGCCACTGGGGAGGCTCGTGTCGATTGATTCCGTCACGGAAACAAAATCGATCCCGAGTGCGCGGCACATCTCGAGTCCAGACATGAGCTGCTTCAACGAGCGTGCAAATCTGTCGAACTTCCAAACCACGACGACATCGACCGATCCGCGTCGACAAGCTTTCATCAGTTCGATGAGAGCAGGCCGGTTCGAACTGGCTCCGGAGACGCCCTAGTCGCGGTAGATCTGCTGCAACTTCCAACCGCGACGCTGGACATATTCCCGTAAGGCTCGCTCTTGTGCACCCGTGTTTTGCTCGCCCGAACTCACTCGCACGTAGAGTGCGGCGCGTTTAGTTTTCACGGCCTATTCCTCCTCGTCACATCAGCCCGTCTTTACTTCTGGGCACGTAGGTCTTGCCAAAAATGCGGAATCTCCGGTGGTTCCTTGTCGAGAGCCAAAGGGAACTTCTCGGCAGAAAAAGTTGTATTAGCTTTTAGCTTTGAGTTGATTAAACGCAAACACGCCTGAGCAGAGAGTGCGCTTCAGAATTTAGGGACGGCGGCCTCCCCTAGTTTGCCCAATAAGTTTTAGATGGGCTTCTTGGAAGACGTGAAAGTGCGGCCATCCCCGCCCCGCAGCTTTGTCTCCACCAGCACCGCCAATACCGTCGCGGCAGTGCGAACATTCCCCGCGATGGATATCAGTGCTTCCGACACGGGCGGATGATGGCTTGCTAGTCCCTCAATACGATCACCCGCCAAATTCAGTTGATCAACTTCAGCCAAAATCGCTTCAAAGGCCATGGGGGCTGCCTCTTTTCGTGGAGGCTAAGGAGAAGAAAACTTCAGATGGACTGCTTAGTTCAGAGGATCTGAAAGAGGAGACAGGTGGAAACCACCCCTGTAAGGAAGTCTATCACGCGGTCGTTCAGGCGAGTACTACCCGCCTCAGCGCTCGAATCCCGTTCCAAGTGGCACTTTAATCATTACCGGACAGGCCGCGACGATTTGCTTACTGTTCTCTCTTCGGTTGGTCTTCGGCTTGTCTATGGCGATCTTCCAAAGCGCCGCAGAGCTGCTCGACCAAAACAGCGAGCTTCGCCGAATCCCTTTCTACGCTGACCTTTTCTGCAATCGACATCCAGTTCCTGTCTTGAGAAGGCGTGAGCATTGGGGAACCCCCTTACTACAGGGTCCACTGTATGCCGGAGTCTAAACCGAGGCTGAGCAATACTGAACATCTCAGGAAAATAATTCGGCCACTGTCGTCCGAAGAAGTTCATTGGTTTGAGTATTTTAACTTCTTCGCGGCCATCTTCCATGGTGGGCGGTCAAGCCAGATGGGGAGGAGCGGCCGGGCCCGACGGTCATTTGACCCGGTTTCGCCTCGTGGGGAAGGCTCCGCAACAAAGCTAACGGTCGAACGCGCATGATAGGTCTCAGGAAGACAGTCCGACTGTTCAAAACTTTTCGCAATTTGTCCTCACGAAAGGCTTGTCCAGCGCGGGTTACAAGCCTCGGGCCGTTACGCAAATGGATTAGATAATTGTAGAAATTGAGCAGTTTTGAACAGCTCCCGATGTCTTCTTTGAGACATATTCTCTCCTCTGAAAGAGGTGCTCCGCTACTTGAACGGCGGTGGTCCTTAGACGGGGCGCGGAGGGAAATATGAGATCGCGCAGTGTTCGTTGGTCGGCTCTGTCGTTCTTACTTCTCCCGTTATTGGCAATCGGTGCTTATGCCGATTCCATCACTCTAGGAACCGCCGGCAGCTATGTAGTGCTCGCTGGCTCAACTGTTACTAACACGGGCCCCAGCGTCCTCAATGGAAACCTGGGTGTCAGCCCAGGTTCCGCGGTAACCGGCTTTCCTCCTGGAATGGTGAACGGAACGATCAACACAGCCAACGGCCCCGCGCCTCAGGCTCAGAGTGATCTGACTGCAGCCTACATCAAGGCAGCAGGCCTGGCGCCCACTGGCACCTTGACTGGTCAGGATTTGGGGGGAAAGATTCTCACGCCCGGCGTGTATGTTTTCGCGAGTTCTGCTCAGCTGACCGGGACGTTGACTCTCAATGCCCAAGGTAATCCCAACGCGCTGTTCGTCTTTCAGATCGGCAGCACGCTTACGACCGCAAGTAACTCAGCTGTTATTTTCACCAATGGACTGGTCGATAAGAACGTTTTTTGGCAGGTCGGCAGCTCCGCGACCCTGGGCACAGGCACCGCGTTCGCGGGAAATATTCTCGCGCTCACCAGCATCACACTTAATACTGGCGCGGGTATCAGTTGCGGCAGTGCCTTGGCGCGAAATGGTGCAGTGACGCTGGACAATAATGTCATCGGCGGAGGCGGCGGAGGCGGCGGAGGCGGCGGAACGACGGTTCCCGAGCCCGGCACCATTAGCTTAATGGGGAGTGGCCTGATAATTCTGGCCGGCGTAGCACGTCGCAAACTCCGCATCTAAGCTTCAGATGTTTGAGACCGTCACCTCGACCTTCCATAACGTTGCGGTGGCCAGTATAAGAAGAGGCGGCCTTCTAAGGAGGCCGCCTCTCTTTCGAAAACCGCTTTCTTAACCTGGGTGCATTGGCTTATTCAACTGTCGAGAACATCGATTACACCCACGCCACTGCGCCCCGCTAGTCGTGCAGAACAACACTGAGCAATGAACTATGCACCTGCAGCCCGCCGCTCTCGCCGTAGTCCACGAAGCCTAGCTTTCGGAACCGATTCATGAAGAAGCTGACCCGCGACCGGGTCGTGCCGACCATCTCTGCGAGGGTCTCCTGACTGATCTGCGGGATGACAGTGTCGGGGACGCCTTCCTTCCCGAAGGAAGCAAGCAAGAGCAACATCCGGGCCAGTCGCTTTTCACTGGAGTTGAAAAGCTGGTCAACCAGGTCCTCTTCGTATCGGATGTTCCGCGTCAGCAAATACGCCACGAACAAATCGGAAAATTCATGTTCCCGGTGAAGCACTTCGATCATGGACTTTTTCTCGATGCGCATGACCGAGCAGTCGGTCATTGCGGCAGCGGAGCTCATCCTGAGAGGCTGTCCTGTAAGGCAGCCTTCGCCGAAGAAATCGCCCTCGTTAAAAATGCCGATGGTGGCTTCCTTCCCGCTCTTCGATACGACCGTGAGTCTTATCTTCCCGGTTTGAACATAGAAAACAGCATCGGACGAGTCGCCCTGGACAAAGATCTTCTGCCTTTTCTTGAAAGCCACGATCTTCCTTCCGCCGTCGATGGTCGAAAGGAATTTCTTGGAATCGAATTTGCCGCTTTTCTTGGCCGGTGCTACGGGTGTCACGATTTGCTCCCCCCTCAAAAGTTGCGAAAAGACACTTTTCCAGGAAAGGATGAAGGATGAATGAACGCGCAAGAAAGGGGCGAAAAAACTGCTAGTTTGCGGCGCAACGCTGCGAACCGCTCGACAGACAATAATGATTTCACCTGGGGTGTCGAAAGTCAAACGTTTCATTTCAAATTAAAACTCGAGAGTGCTCACAATTGCACACCGTAAGGTGCATGAAAAGGGCAGGCTACAAGCAACTGAATTTTTGGTCCGCAGTGGAGTTTGTTTAATGGACCTGAACGAAAGGCAGAAGCCGTGGTCGGTCCGAACGGTACCGTAAAATCCGCAACAATCCGCGTGTCGCCCGGTGCTGGCTCAGGCTGGCGTTGACGCCGTCCGCAAGTGCAAGTGGGAAACTGGGCCGCACGAAACCAAGGAAATCGTCGTCCGCAACTTTCCATCCCGAATAGTCGACCCCTTGGAGTCGACACCGTTCCGCGTATGCAAATAGATCTGGCGGTCTGCTCCTTTTCAACGCCTTGGATCTCGGTAAAGCGTGAACGAAGACTCGTGAAGTTTGCGGTCATGACTCGACCAGTACCCCGACCGGCTCAGCAATGGTTTGTGCTGGACGATGGTGTGGTTGAACAGAATCTCCACTCCAATTCGAGATTGTTCTTCGGCTGGAGAATGGTTTTCGCCGGTTCAGCATGTCGCCGTCGCGCCCTTCGCCATCGATCGTTCGGGGCGGCAGGAATTTGATCATCTCGCCGAGTTCTGAACCACCTTGTCTTGAGTCGATATCAAATTTTTCCAGTATTTGCCCTCCGTCAGCACCCAACCAACCTGACGCGGACGGGTCCAACATCTGCCTTCCTCAGCAGAAATGGATTATTGTTTTTCTTATACGTCAAGTAGTTTGGACCGGTCTATTGAGCAACCACTTCGTATTTACCAGTCCGTGCGACCATCGCATTCACCGCGATACCTATTTCAAACGCTGCTGGCCCTATGGTGAGCATTCTCCAACCTATGAGATTGAGAAGCTACTCCACATCACAGAAATGGCCAAGGAGGATGTCTGATCACATTGAGCCACTTTGAGCGATTCGATTTTACGGCGGGCCACTCAGCCGAAAAGAATTGTTAAAACTGTGCAGCACTCGTCACGGGTAATGAAGTTGCGTTACGAGCCCGCAAAGAGATCAAAGGAAGCTCCCGTAGACCGTGCCACGGTCGTCGAGCACAAGATTTGACTCGACCTCTGGCAGGTCCGCCGAGGATACACCGCACGTTATCATAGTGAGGGAGCGTGTTTCCCATGAAGGCCACGGTGCCACCGCGAAGTCTTTACGAACAAGTATTGCAGGTTTTGAACGGCATCAAGCAGCCGGGCACGAGTGAGGAGATTACAGATAAGCTCAACGGCCAACTACGAAAAGGGGAGAAACCTCTTAGCACTCGCGAGGTCGCTCAGCAACTGCGCAACATTGGAGACAGCGCTCTGACGCTGTACTGGCTGAAGTCGCGTCCCAGACGGGTCCGCTAGACGTTGAATTCCATGCATGCCCGTCAGGGTAGGCTTCCAATGAAGAGATTGCTTGCGACGCCGAACCAGCATTGGAAAAAGATCAGCGACTGGGACAGTCCTAACGAAAATTCCGTTTAGCCCAGAGTGAATGTCATTCCCTGGGTGACGAGACACTCTGGAGCGGTGCTCGAAACTTGGTTTTGCGCTGTGGACTGTGACAGGCGAGCCGTGCCGCACACACGTCAACGAAGTTCTCCTTATTATTCGCAAGAATGTGCAATTTTGAGCAGTCTTGCCATGAGGTAGAAGCCGTACCATCGAAGTATGCAGACGGTGTCGCATTTTGCTGGAATCTCGATGCTACAGGTAAAAAGCGATTAGTAATAAACCTCGCTCAGGTTTGCTATACCGATCTTCCTCGGAGCAGGACTTTCTCTTTGAAGCCCATCCGTTTCCAATTGTAGGAGAGGCAGGAACTAAAGATATGAAACGCATCCTTAAAATCGGCGCAATCGCAGTTGCTATTCTCTTCGTGATCCTGGTCGCACTACCCTTGCTGATCAACGCGAACAGTTTCCGTCCAAAGATCGAGTCGGAGCTGACGAGCGCGCTGGGGCGACAGGTGACGGTGGGCAATCTGAGTCTGTCAATTCTTTCCCGCAGCGTCGTGGGCGAGAACATAGCCATCGCGGACGATCCCGCCTTCGGCAAGCCGCCCTTCATTACGGCGAAGTCGCTTAAGGTTGGCGTGGAACTGATCCCACTCATCTTCTCGAAACAACTGAATGTGACCGAGCTCAAGCTGGAGCGGCCCGAGATCACGCTGCTGAAAGCTGCCAACGGGAAATGGAATTTCTCGAGCATCGGCGAGGTTGCCGCTAAGACAGCGCCAGAAGAGCCTAAGTCCGGAGGAACGTCCCCGACCAATTTCTCGGCGGCGAAACTGAATGTGAACAATGGAAAGTTGATTGTCGGAAAAGCGAATTCTTCAGCGAAACCGCAGGTCTATAACAAGGTGAACATCGAGGTAGAGAATTTTTCCTTCACCTCACAGTTCCCATTCAAACTCACGGCTCAGTTGCCGGGGGGAGGGGACGCGAAAATCTCAGGGAAAGCTGGCCCGATCAACGCCGAAAACGCCGCCAAGACCCCGTTTGAGACAGCGGTGAAGGTGAACAACATGGATATCGGGGCCTCAGGATTTTTCGATCCCGCGAGCGGCCTTGGAGGGCTGGCGAATCTTGACGGCACCCTGAATTCAAATGGCAGCCACGCAAAAGCGGTCGGCACACTTACCGGCACGAAACTGAAGTTTTCGCCGAAGGGCACGCCTGCCCCGAAGACGGTGGTCGTCAAGCACACGGTGGATGTCGATCTCGACAAGCAATCAGGAACACTGACGGAAGGGGACATTTCGATCGGGAAGGCCATGGCGCACTTGACGGGAACGTTCCGAACCCAGGGCGACACCCGGGTGTTGAACATGAAGCTGGATGCGCGCGACATGGCGGGGGATGAACTGGAACCGATGTTGCCATCGCTGGGCGTAGTGCTTCCGTCGGGCTCGCAGCTGAAGGGCGGGACGTTGTCGGCGGAATTGGGCATCGTTGGACCTCTGGACAAGCTGGTAATCACAGGGCCGGTGCGGCTAGCCAACACCAAGCTGACCGGGTTCGACCTGGGATCAAAACTGGGTGCGCTGTCGGCCTTTGCTGGGAAGGCCGCTTCCAACCCGGACACTTCGATCCAGAATGCGAGCCTCAACGCGCGTGTGGCTCCCGAAGGCACGAAGGCCGACAACATTAACCTGACAGTTCCGGCGGTCGGCGTCATCACCGGAGCGGGGACGGTGAGTCCGGTAGGGGCGCTGAATTTCAAGATGCTGGCCGAGCTCAAAGGCGGCGTCGCGGGCGGACTGACGCAGGTAGCCACGCTGGGCAGCGGCAAGGGTGGCATCCCCTTCGCGATCGAGGGAACCACGTCGAATCCGCACTTCATCCCCGACATGAAAGGAGTGGCGGGCGGCATCGCGCAAGGTGCATTGGGAGACGCCAAGGCTGCCACAAAGGGAAACCCGGCAAATGCAATCGGCAGCCTGCTCGGAAAGAAGCAGAAGTAAAGACTCTACAAACAAAGTTGCTCCACTTGACAGCAACTATGTCAACCCGTCGATGCCGAACGTCTGCAAGAAGCGCATTCACTCGGGGTCAGCTTCCTTTGCAGCACGAACCTGATCTCGCTAATGCTTTTGGTGATAAGCAGTGTTAAGGGCGAAACGCCCCGGCTTAGGCGCCGGGGCATTTTTGATTTGAGTGGGCACGATCGGTAGGGTTTCTGAGAAGGTCAATTCTGACCATTTTGAGGAGTGGGATTTATTTAAGATAGGTTCTGCCTGGCGGTCGCGTCCCTTAGAACTGTGCAGTGTGGATGAGTCGCGCGATTCTTTCCAAGCCTATACTGTATCTATCGAGCAGATGAACAGTCGCAGCAAAGGGCGTTATTCTGGCCTCGGGGAAAGAAACAATGGAATATGACCCATATTGTTCGTCGTCAGAACCTTTGAGACCAGCCTAGCCCAAGGGCCAAGCTACACTTTCGGTTCCAGTTCACCCGTGAGTTTCAGGTTCGAGCGGCCCAGATTGTAGCGCAGCCGCTCCTGAAGCGTGCGTTGTTTTTTGTTCCTCCCTCCTGCGTAAGATTTCCTCCCGCCGCCCATAGAACACATCCGCTGGGGTCACGTTGCCAATGGTCTCGTGATAGCGGCGATGGTTGTAGTAGTCGATGAACTCCTGCATGGTGCGCCGCAGCTCGTCGGGACTGGTGTAGACCAGGAGATTCATGCGTGCTTTGAGCGTCTCGTGGAAGCGCTCGATCTTGCCGTTGGTCTGGAGATGATGCGGCGCGCAGTAGATGTGGCGGATTGAGAGCATGCGGCGACAAGCCGCGGGCGTAAGAGAGATTTCCCGGATGCCGAGCGTCTGGTAAAGCGGCTCCGGATCGAGGTTTGCATGCCGGTGATTTGCGGTGAGCGAATGGCAGCGGGTACTTCCAAGCCGTATTTTGGGTCGTGATCGAAGACCAGGAATCTGAAAGCTGATCCGTAAGGAAAGGCTTCTCTTAGCTGCTGTGCGATCCAGGTGCTGGTGGGATGGGGGGGGACGTTCACGTGCAGAATCTGGGGCCGATCGTGGCTAATAATTAAAGAAGCAGTAGAGCAGCTTGAGGGTGACCGTTGGACTGTGAAGAAATCCATAGCAGCGATAGCGTCACGGTGATTGCGAACAAAGGCCAGCCAGCGCCGGGCAAGTTCTGGATCTCCTTATTCACCCGCCTTCTGGCGACGGGGTTACGCACGCGCGAGAGGAACCGCCAATACAGTCGGAAGCCCGCATGATGCCAAGGCACAACGGTATCGGGCGACACGAGGATGAGTGCTGTCTTCCACAAAGACCAAGCGGAGGAGGAGCACTCAGAAGATCCATCTTTAATCACTGGCTCGAGAACAACGACTACGGCCGATTCCTGGCCAACGATGATCTCTAACGTATAAGGACTACGCCGGGTTTCAGCGGTCAATCATCGCATTCGCGTCTGACTGGAAATTTGGACAGCACAACTATTTGTGCGACTCAAGTGTGCTGAGACACGTATCTATTAAAGTTTTGGCGAATAACAACAGCAGCGGTTCGATTCTAAAAGTGTTGTTCCGCGTCCAGACTGGAGTCACGCGTCGGATTTTTGAAGCTTCCCCAGTTCCAAGAGTTCCCTCACCTTTCGCGCCAGGGAATTGAAGGTGAAGGGCTTCTCGATAAAGTGGGCCGACCCGGAGATGCCATAACGCTCTATCAGATCTCCCGTGTGGCCCGAGGCATAGAGCACTGTCGTCTCGGGACGCAAGCTGGCCACACTCTTGGCTAGTTCAGGGCCACTGATACCCGGCAGAATGACATCTGTGAGCATCAGGTGGATGGGTGCCCTATACAGCTGAATCGCCTCAAGAGCTTCGGCACCGTTTCCTACCTCTATAACGGTGTACCCTTGCATCTGCAGGAACGCGCAAGTCATCTCCCTAAGATCCTGAGAGTCTTCCACGAGTAGAACGGTTTCCGAACCTCGCAGAGTCTCGTAATTTGTCTCGGTGGGCTCGGCAGGAGCGGCAGCGTCTTCAACCCGGGGCAAGTAAATCTCAAAGGTCGTGCCATGTTCGGGCGCGCTATCGACCCGAATCTGTCCCCCATTCTGATCGACAATACCGTGAACAACCGCCAGCCCCAGGCCGGTGCCCTGACCTCTCTCTTTTGTCGTGAAATAAGGCTCGAAAATCCGGGCGAGGGTATTCTCGTCCATGCCTTTACCTGTATCGGTGATGGCTAGACTCACAAACCATCCCGGAGCAACTACGGTGTTGTGCTTCGAATAACCTTCGCGCACATACACATCTTTGGTTTCGATGGTCAGTTTGCCCCCCTGGTGGATTGCGTCGCGCGCATTCGCGGCAAGATTTAGAATGACCTGCTCGATCTGGCCTAAATTAGCCTTTACTTTGCCGAGATCTGGAGATAAGACTGTTGCAACTTCAATGTTTTCGCCGATCAGGCGCGGCAACATCCTAGCCACTTCGGCGACGACTCTGTTGAGATCGAGTACCCTTGGCGCCAATACCTCTCTCCTGCTGAAGGCCATCAATTGCCCAGTCAGCTCAGCGGCCGTCCCCGCGGCTTTGTGAATCTTCTCAACCGTGCCGCGTAAATCGCCTTCCTGCATCCGAAGCAGCAGCAATTCGGAGTAGCCGCTGATCACATTCAGTAGGTTATTGAAGTCGTGAGCGACTCCACCAGCTAAGCGGCCGAGGGCCTCCATCTTTTGAGCCTGCGCAAGTTCTTCCTTTAACGCTCGGTGCTCAGTGATGTCATCTAAGGTTGTATAGACCTGGTACGGGATCCACTCTCCGGGCCGGAATTGCGGGACAGCAGCCACGTTGATCCAGTGTTGCTGTCCGTCCTTGGCATTGAAGACGCTCAGCACAACACCGCCGGCATTTCTGCCGCTATTCAACGAGACCAAAACAGGGTGCGTTGCTGTTGAACAGTTTGAACCATCTTCGTGACATGCCCTGAAGCGCGGATCCAGGGCCAACCTCCCCAAAAGCCTACCGACGCTCACTCCCAAGATTCTTTCGGCAGCAGGATTGGCAGAAATGATTCTGGCTTCAGCGTCGTAGTCAATAATGCCCTGTGCCATGGTCTCGAATAGGTTGCGGCATCTCCTTCGCTCCTCCTCGATCCGCTCGCGCTGTCTTGGCATTCCGAAAGGCCCTCTAAGTAGCGTGAAAAGGCGGCGGCATTTTGGTTCCCTATGGTTGGGCTAGGCGCTCTTTGCCCACCCGAGAACGAGTAACGTCTCTTACCGGTTTTCGCTTTTCGCCTCGAGTCAAAAGTTGCTGAATTGCGAGGAGCAAGAATTCGGCCGAATTTCCTTTGGGGATAAATTCGTCCACGAGTCGAAGCGTGCTCTTCGGCAGTGACTCGTAACCGGAAAACAGGAGAATGGGGACTCCTGGATTCATCTTTCTCAGTCCCGCCGCAACCATTTCGCCGTTCATATCCGGCATTTGATAGTCGAGAAGCACTGCATCGATCGCATTAGAGGCAAAAACTTTGAGTCCTTCGCGGCCGCTGCTGGCAGTTAAAACCGTGTAGCCGAGGTCTTCCAGAATTGTCTTGTGAATGTTGAGGCAGCCCTGATTGTCATCAACACAGAGGAGGGTTTTCCGCCATCTGGCCATGGCAGCCCCTTTGCGCGGAGACCAAATTCGGCCAGCATGCCTTGCACAACAAACCGCTGTCCGCGCGGCGGCGGAGGGTGCACGGAAGAGGATTTCTTTCTACCCCGGCGGCCTCCTGAAGTCCACCCAAAAGCCCGCAACTTTATCTACCTTGCTCTCCACTACCTGCATACAAATCCACAGCCCTATGACGAAAAATTGTGCAAGTCGCTTCGGTCGCTGTGCGTTTGGATGGGCGGTGGGCTGATTTTGCGACGCCGTTCCATGTACTGAGATCCGCTCACAACACAGCTTGGCCCGATCTGGGAATGTGCAAATCGAGGCTAAATGGCGTGGTAAGCGGACTTCAGGGAAGTGAACAGTGCAAGCTAGCTGTGAACAGACTTGGGCTACACGATCATGCACGAGAAAAAGCAAGATGCTAACGCGTGCGAGGGTCTCGGCCGTGGCTATTCACGTTCTTTACTATCGTGTCGGAACTGCTTCTTTTCCACCCAAGACGCGGAAAGTCGCGCGATCATTGCTGGGACCCGCACTTGCGTGTGCCAAAAGTGTCGTGTGGACAGATTCGCCACAAGAGACTCGGCCTTTAATTCAGCCCATGATCCCAGCCCATGATGGCTCTAAAGGGCTGGTTTTGGCCATTTCGCGATTAGAAGCCCCACAGCGTTTTGGACGTGCTGCGGGTCGTCGGCGTCGGGGCGAGGGCTTAAATCGCTTCTAATCGCGGAGTTTTCGCTGTCGGGATTGATCTTTCCCTCCCGCAGATTGAGGCGTAGGCTAAAAGGCAGTAGTTCACAACCTCTCTGCCGTGCTCCAAGAGCGACGGGCCTTTGTGAATACCCCACTTTCACAAGGAGGCCCGCAATGGCGTTTAGCGCCAATCGTGTAGAACTAATCGCAGAAATTTCCGAGTTGCACAGGCTCCAGAGTGGAGCTAACCATACGGCCACGTTGGGTGGTTGGACTCGACAATCTGAGGCGTGGTACGAGATACGCGAAGCCCGTATTGCCGCCCTGCGTCGCGAATTGGGGGCCCTTCAGGAAGCCGATGTTGCCACTCGGGTGATTGCACGGAGGCCCGAATGACTCCTAACGAACGCGCGGAATTACTCTCTGAAATTGAAGAATTGCGGAGACAGCAGTTGGAATTTAGTCGTCAGGCCACCTTCGATGGCTGGACGCGAGAAGTGGACGAAGCGCATGAACGGCGCGCGGAGCGCATCGCCGCTCTGTGTCGCCAATTGGATACGCCTGATGGAACGGACGGCGTTATTCGCGGCCGGCGGCTTTGAACTTACAAGGCTGGCTTTGCCGCGGGTATATGCCAATCACCTTCGAGCTGGCCAGCTTGTCGAAGACTTACCTCGCACCATCCCGACTCATCGCGGCGTAGACTGGATCGCGCAGCTTGGCGAGGCGCGTACGACTGCGGCCTGGGACATCCCGACTTTCCCTGCAAGCTTCACTGCTAAGCGGAAATCGGATGGTCCATCAAAGCAGCGCTGGGTGACGCGGGCTAAAGGGTAGCGACTCGCTTGGATTCCGCTGCGATGAATCGATGGTCAGGATCGAGTAACCAACGAAATTCTCCTCTGCCCAAGTGCCAGTGTTTCCCACTGAAATCCCACGCACACAACCTCTCGGCGTCCGTCGGGAGCCATCCAGTTCGATCAATCACCTTCTGGAAGAACATGTCTCGTGCAAGCATCATTGGAGCCTCACAAGGAAAAAATGCTGGCTGGGTGTGGAACGTTTCTTAAGCTGGATGGAAACGAGCGGGAACGCTCCCGTCTCACTTCTCAACTTGAAAGTCTCAACAACGCACTCTCGGCGCTGAACCCGAAGGGCGCATCGCATCGAGGCCGAATCTCCGCCGCCGGTCGTGCCCGAATTGCTGTCGCTCAACGTGCACGATGGGCCAAAGCCAGAGGAGCGAAGGTTGTGCCCATCAGTAGCCGACCGAAACGCAAGATGTCTGCCGCGGCGATTGCTCGTATCCGTGCCGCTCAGAAAGCTCGCTGGGCGAAATGGAGAAAGCAACAGAAGAGTGCGTGAGCAGACCGCATCCGGGGCAACGAGCGACAGGCCATCCCGACAACTCTTGAGTGCCGCCGTCAGTTACAGCTAAGACCCAACTGGGAAATTGAAGCAGACTGGCGGAACCGTCCACCCGGGCGCGGTTTTCTTTGCGATCAATGTGGGAATACATCTGGCTGGTGGCGTCGTCCAGAGTCACGATCAGGTCATACCAGAGTTCATCCTGAAACCACTGATGGCGGCTGGCGTCGATATGCAGCAGCATCCCTGGCAACGGACGCCGCTCGCCGGCGTCCCCGCGCCACCAGCCCGCTCCCTGCGCGGGCTGCTGACGCTTGACAAATATATCCGGTCAGTGTAAACGCCATACTTTAAGTTCAGTCTCCAAAACAAATTGCGTTCGGGAAGGGAAAGATATGGCTGGAAATAACGCCTTGGCCCGCCCCGCTTTGGTGTTTCGTTCGCGGTTCTCGAAGTGCTCTGCCAGACAGTTGACTCTGACCCTGACTTTGCTGGGATGCGTGTTCGGCAGCAGTCTCGCTCACGCCCAGGCAACAACATCGGTTCGGGGCACCGTAACGGATCCCAACGGAAATGGCGTCCCTGGCGCCGCGGTTGTACTTGCGAATCGCGAATCGAAGACCGAGCGGACCGCAGCAACTGGCGATCAGGGCCAGTACCAGTTTCTTCTTGTCCCTCCCGGAAGCTACACACTGACCGTAAAGGCAGCGGGCTTTCGCAGTTATGAACAGAAGGATCTTGCCCTGCTCGTGAATACCCCAGCCACCGCCAACGTTGAGCTCAAAGTCGGCTCCGCGATCGAAGTCGTCACCGTCACGTCTGAGTTGCCGGCTATCGACATGGTGGATGCTTCCCTCGGCAATTCCTTTAATGAAACACAAGTGCGGCAAATACCTCTGGAGGGCCGGAATGTTCCCGACCTGCTGAGTTTGCAAGCCGGGGTTGTTTACACAGGCAATCGCATCGGTGACAAGGACCAGGATACGCGCAATGGCGCCGTGAATGGCGCGCGGAGCGATCAGAGCAATGTCACACTCGACGACGTCGATGTGAACGATCAATCGAATGGATATGCATTCACTTCGGTGCTCCCCGTGACTCAGGATTCGGTTCAGGAATTCCGAGTCACCACCACGAATTATGGTGCGGACCAGGGGCAGGGTTCTGGAGCGCAAGTCGCGCTGGTGACCAAGAGCGGCACGAACGCTTTTCACGGCTCGTTATATGAAGACCTGCGGAACACGGTAACGAGCGCTAACGACTATCTCGTCAAGCAGTCCGAGCTGAATATAGGGCTGCCGAATAAGCCTCTGCAGCTGAACCGCAATATTTTTGGTGCTTCTGTCGGCGGGCCTATTCAAAAAGATCGGTTGTATTTTTTCGCCAACTACGAGGGAACCCGCGAGCGCGAGGAGCAACGCGCCGAACGCGTGATTCCTACGCCGTCTCTCTGTCAGGGCATCTTTCGGTACGCTGACGTGAATGGCGGAATCACCACGTTTGATCGCACAGCTCTGCAAAATCTCGACCCTAAGGGCATCGGGATTGATCCGGCGATGCTCGACCTGACCAATCACACTGGTTATCTTGACCGGACTTTCTGCACCGGTCAGACGCCGACCAACGATCCTTCCGCCGGAGACGGGTTGAATTATGCCGGTTACGTTTTCCGTGCCCCCACCAAGCTCGACAACGATGTGTTCATAGCACGCATCGATTACCACCTCACGGCGGACGGCAAACATACTCTGTTTTGGCGCGGCAACTTGGACGACTTGCGCAATCCCGGAGCTCCATTCTTACCGGGCACTTACCAGACACTGCCTGGCGAACTCTCCCCGAGTGCTCCCATGCAAGAAATTCTCGACCATAGCAAAGGGTTTGCCCTGGGATATATCGCCGTTCTCAGTTCGACCATGGCCAACTCCTTTCATTGGGGATTCACTCGCCAAAGCTTTGGCGTTGTAGGCAACACCAACCAGCAGTGGAACACGTTCCTGGGATTGGATCAGGGAATTAACTTCAGTCACAATTTCCAGTTGCCGTTGCACAATTTTGTCGATGACTTTTCCTGGACCAAAGGGACCCACGCGTTCCAGTTTGGAACTTCGATTAAAATCGCCCGAAATCCGCGCACCAGCTACTTGCATTCCAATACTCTAGCCCTGGGAACAACCAACTGGACGTCTCCGATCGGTTTTGCAGGCACTACGAGCACATTGGATCCCATGAATCAGGCCGCGCACCCAAACCTCAACATTCCGGGGTCTCCACTGGGCACCGCGCCCGAGCCTGTGACCGCAACCCAGTACGATCGTCCTCTGTTGTCGTTGTATGGAATGATTTCGGACGTGGTCGCCAACTACAACCTGGATCACAGCGGCAACGTAGTGCCGGGAGTTCCGTGTCCCGGGGGAGTTTGTGGCGCACCGGTCAAGCGAAACTATGGCCTCGATTCTTACGAGTTTTACGGCCAGGACGCCTGGCGCATCAAACCAAATCTCACGCTGACTTACGGACTGCGCTGGTCGTTCTTTCCTGCGCCTTGGGAGACCAACGGGCTACAAGCGTCCACCACATTCGGCCTGGGAACCCAGTTCGCCCAAAACGTGAAGAACATGTACCAGGGAATTGGCTACGGCGCAATGGGGTCGATTAATTTCACCCCGAGTGGCCCAGCCAACCACGGCCCGGGATTCTATCCTCTGGAAAAGACGGATTGGTCGCCGCGAATCTCAATCGCCTATTCGCCGCGATTCAGTGACGGACCTTTCAAGAGAATCTTTGGCGACAACGACAAGACTGTCATCCGCGCCGGCTTCAGCCGAGTGTACGACCGCGCGGGATTCGCGCTCATCAACAGCTTCGATCAGATCGGCGCCTCCGGTTTTTCCACCACGATTCAAAACACCTGCTGCACGTTTGGTGTGACCAGCGCTGAGAACCTGCCTCGAATCATCGGCATCAACGCGATTCCGCCAACCAATATCGATGGCGTTCCATTCCTGTTGCCGCCGCCCCCTCCGGGTTTTCCCCAGAAAACTGTCGTTAACTCTCAGGCTAACCTGTGGGGAACCGACAACACGCTCAAGACACCACATTCTTATACTGTGGACGTTTCCATCGGACGCGAACTGCCCCGCCGATTCTCGGTGCAGGTCTCGTACGTAGGCCGTTTTGGCCACCATCTGCTCACCCAGCGCGACCTCACTCAGCCATTGAATATCAGAGACCCGAAGTCGGGAATTGACTACTACACGGCAGCATCGGCTTTGTCCAATCTGGCAAGGAAGTTCGCGCTGTCCAGCAATGGTGGGGCGCCGACAAATTATTACCAGGCTGTCATCACACCGGCGCAGATTGGAACGGTTACCGCCGCGACGCTAGGTCCCACCTCTCAGTACTGGATCGACATGCTGCCTCCGCTCCGGGCGGGCGCCACTCAGTATTCGGACACCTTTGGAACCGGTTTCGTGCCCACCGCAACCAATCCTCAGGACGGTCTGCTTCAGGAAGTCTTTAATATGTATTACAACCCGGGTCTGTCGGTCATTGGCGACGAGATCGTTGGCCTGGCGGATATCGACCTGTATGGCGGGATAGGAGACAACAGCGGCACCGGATCCTATTACTTCAACGGCCCTCCAGGCTTGTCGCGTAACGGTTCTGGCCAGTTCCTGAACAACCAGGCCATTTCCATGTACGGATGGAGCTCGGTTGGAAATTCAAGCTACCATGCGCTTCAGATCAACCTGAGGAAACAGGTCAGCCACGGATTTCAGTTTGACTTCAACTATACCTATTCGAAATCCATCGACATCACCTCCGCGGCGTCGCGCGTCGGATTCTCTGTGTATGGCTATCAGAACATCGGGCTGGTAGGAAGCCGCCTGGCCAACGCCTTTTCCCCGAATCTAGCCCGCGCAGTCTCCGACTTTGACCTTACCCATCAGTTCAACCTCAACTGGATTGCGGAACTACCCGTTGGCAAAGGTCGCGCACTGGCCGGCAACGCCAGTGGCGTGTTGGACGCTTTCATCGGCGGCTGGCAGACTTCCGGAGTGGCTCGCTGGACCAGCGGATTCCCCTTCAGCGTCGACGGCGGCCAACGCTGGCCGACGGACTGGTTCCTCACTGCGGTCACTCAGATGACTTCGAAACCCAGAACAGGCACTTTCAAGAAAAACGGAAGCGTCAACATTTTTGCTGATCCCGCCGCAGCGCAGCAGGACTTCACCCTGCCTCTTCCCGGCCAGGTCGGCTCGCGCAATGTTTTGCGTGGGAACGGCTTCGCCGAGTGGGACATGAGCTTATACAAGAGCTGGAAGATGCCCTACCGGGAAACTCACAGCGTGCAATTCCGGTGGGATGTATTTAACGTGCCCAATCTCACGCGCTTCAATGCTCAGTCGGTGGGATCGTCGGCTCTGCTGACTTCGCTTACGCAGTCGCCGAATAATTTCGGCGCCTACACGAGTCTGCTGACTCAGCCGCGCGTCATGCAATTCGCGTTGCGGTACGAGTTTTAATCGAGCAGGGCAGTTCCCTTATCATCGGTCAGGCGGAAACTAAGGGGACGAGACGGATATGAGGCCACAATCAGGGGCTAGGGTTACTGCTGGTGGGCCTTCGGAAGTTCGCCAATGTAACGCGCTACTGTACTGATGGCGATTTGGTGGGCAAACGCCAATACATCCCCCGAAATACCTTGCCGTACAACGCATAGAAACGGAAGTCGGGCGCTTCCTTCGCTTTTGCGTGCAACGCCGTCTGCAAGTTCAAAGCGCGTGGCCTTAAGTCGCCTGTTGGCTACGTCTGAGGCCTTGCTTCGGGGAGGCCGACACGGCGCACGAGGCCTTGAAAGCGTTGATCCGCTCGAATTGCATTGAAAACTGGATCCGCATTGAGATTGATCATCAGATCGTCACGCTCTTGAAAAGCCTTCTCCAACCATTCAAAAACGCAGTCTTTGTCCCCCACTCTTGCGCACGCTTCCGCGACCATACCCGCCGAAACGTATCGTCGTTTCGCAGCTTCTCGATAATCTCGCAGCCGTTGTCGCCAAAAGCCTTTTACCCCGGACCTGCGAAACGCTTCCGATTCTCCCAAACCCAGGTTTGCTCACCCGGCACCGCTTTGACCTTCACGACCGTGCATGCCAGAGCGGCACTTGCGATTCCGAGAACTGGCCCGCTGCGAGACGCTTTGATCATGGGACCGGAACTCGATAAAGATTTCGGTGCATCGTGGTTTTCACGTAGGCGAATATCGAAGGGTCCGGTCCGGGCGAGAGGAACCAGCCGTCCAGGAGTTGAGTGCCTGGAACTGACTTTGCATCTTCTGGTCCTCGAATTCCCCAAGACCGCAGGTTTGGGAGTGTCTCTCCTGCGGCTACGGGAATTGCGAGCGTTGTGCCGCGGGTTGTGTGCGAATTCGGCGGCAGCCCCATATAGAAGAACTTACCGTCAGGAGCCCAATCCACAGAGCACCAAGTGCAGATCCGTCGCCAAGAACCTCCTCTAACTGGAATCGCCATGATGACGTCGGAATCAGGCAACGGTAGATCCGCGATTATCCAGCCCCGGTCCGGCGAAATGGCGATAAGCGCGGAGATCGGATCTGGGAACAACTTGGAGCGCTCTGAACCATCCTTTCTGATCTGGCCAACATAGTTCGCTCTTCCGTCCGTAAACTGGAAGATGATTTGTGCGTCAGGACCAAAATGGGGCGCACGCTCCCCGGTCGAGGTGATCATTCTAGGAGGCGAACTCCCATCTAACTCGGCTAGCCAGAGCTGGGAAGGTTTCCCGCTCGGCTGCGTTGAGAAGACAACCTGCTTGCCGTCATCCGAGACGTCATATTCCGCCATTGACAACCCCGGCAGAAGCGCCTCACTTTTCCCCGTCTCGAGATCTTTCCGCCACAACTCGCTCGAAGACGAAGACAAATCATGTCGCATCAAGCAATAGAGCAGCTTGCCATCCGGTGAAAATCTCGCCGATCCGGGGCTCGCATAACCTTCGGAAGACAACGCGCGATCACCCTGTTTGTCGTGAATCCATAACGCACTCTCGCGCAGGCCAATCGAAGTGATAATGGACCGCCCATCGGGAGCTATGGCAAGGCCGTCCTCCTCGGTAGGACCGAATGTGATTTGCTCAGGCTGGCCTTCAGGAAAGCGTTCGCGCCATAAATGATGACTGCCTTCGACTTCAGCGCCGAAGTACATCCACTTACCATCCGGCGACCACGCGGCCGAGGTGCATTGCCCTTGCGGACCCACTTGGTGGCTCTCCGTGGTGCCCTGGAGTGAGATCAACCGGCATGGTTGCCAGACCGGATCCATTTCGACGACTATCGCCCGCTGACGATCGGGCGAAGCATAGGTGAAGTGCGCCATCACGCGCTGATGCTGGGGGAAATAAAGTTTGCGGTATTCCAAGCGATTTACCAATGCAGTAACAACTCCCATGTGAACGCCCGTTTCTATTTCTGAGAATAGGATCCGGCGTTGATCTAACCAGCTGAGCCCCGCGGCATTCGACAAAAGCAAAGTCGGTTCGCCTCCCAGCGGAGACACCGTATATGTTTTCCACTCGTCAGTAAGCTCTGCGCTATAGGTTGTGAATGCGATGCGTAAACCGTCTGGGGAAAATGCCAGCCCGTATTTGAGCCTGGGATCATTCGTAAGCTGAACTGGGTCGCCGTTGGGGAGCATCTTCAAGTAGATCTGATCAGGAGTGAGAAACCAATTGTCGCTTTTGTAGAACGCAACCATCCGGCCATCGGGCGACAAAGCAGGCGCAACTGCTGAATCTGTGAAGTTGGTGATTTGCGTGTAGGTGACTTCCCGGCGTTCGGTTGGCTCTTTCCTCGGATGGGATTTCTGTCGCAGCTGCCAGATCGTCGTTGGGACGAGTAGAAAAGCCACTAACACAAGCGCGATCCACTTAACCTTGATCTTGCCCGCGAATTGCTTGTCGCCTGCCGCAGTCACCGGACTGTTGGCGGCAGCTGCGGGCACAACGGAGTCCTTCTTGGCAAGGGTGTCATGCCCGTTATCGGATACCATCTGCTGCGAGATCGACTCAGGTTGGTCTTCGGAGGACAGGGATACTGCAGCGATAAACCTATATCCACGGCCTGACACCGTCTCGATAAATCGAGGATGTTCAGGGTCATCCCGCAGAGCTAGTCTTATCTTCCGTACCGCATTGTTAATACTCCGATCTGTTTCGACGAATACATTGGGACCCCATAGAGAGTCGGCAATCTCTTTTCTGAGCACCAGATCGCCGCGTTTCCTCAGGAGCAGCACTAGGAGATCGAAAGGTTGTTTTTCAAGACGGACCCGCCGGCCTGCTCGTCTGACCTCGAACTTGCCTAGGTCAATCTCCACGTCCTCGAACTGAATAATTGGGGCGGCCAATGTGGGCTCCCGGCGTCCAAGGCGCTATATCTTAGCAGCCCTTTTCGTCATGGATCGCCCAATATTTTCAGGCGCTTGGGCCGCGATATATTCGTGACATAAAAATGACCCTTTGTCGATTGTGGCACTACTGAGAAATCAGGAGTATGTCGACGCGCTATCCACACCCGGACTTTCTGAGGACATGTTCTGAGCGAGGGTGCATCCCCGGAAATGCAGAAACACACGGTTCCGACATCGTTGCGAGGAGGTAAGTCACATGAAATGGAGGCTTGGTTACTTGATCTCTGCTGTTCTGGCACTCGGCGCCGCGCTGAAGGCCCAGATTCAGCCGATTCCCAATCTACCCGTCCAACCAATTCCTATTCGCGGTGGCGACCTGGTCGCAGGATACGGAATTGCCAACGCGTTCGTTCCCGGTCCGCTGGGTCAAAGTCCGCCGTTTGATCCGATCGGCGCCGACCCGCAGGTCATCACCAACTTCAAGGGTCTGACCGCGATGGGCTACACCAGCGGGTTGGCCACTGACAACAAGAACAATCAGTACGTTGTCATCACCGATATCCGCGTCTACCAGGGCAAGTACATCGGAGGTAAAGCGGCTGACCCAGTGAATACTGCAGGAGCCACGGTTTCGGCGGAGTCCGATGGCATCTTCGTCGAGATATGACTGGACCTTTGGGACCTCGGTCTGAGGACCCAATTGCATGATTTCAGCCCGTGGACGTTGCCGAACGGTCTCTTTTGGACCGTGAAGGTTGACCCGAGTGCCGTAAAAATCGATGCCGACACCGTGACCATTCACCTGGTCGATGTGCCGGTGGTGGATGCATTCAGCTTTCCTCCACCTCAGCAAGCCGTACCCGGCATTTCCCCGTTCCAGCTGATACCAGCCAAGTTGTCGTTCGACATCACCTACAAGAGAACCGGCAATCCACGCCGGGTTCGAGCAACATCGCACGATCCGATCAGTCCCTTTAACTGGGCGGGAACGATGTGGGATTCCTCCAACTCCGGAACGTTTTCGTTGTCTTATGATGACGGATCGTTTTCGGCGTCCGGCAGCTTTGACTCTACCGGCAATTTCGCCGAGATGGGGTTCGAAAGAAACGGGGTATTTCTCAGGGATGACAAAGGAGACGACAGCGAGAACGCAGAAGCTAAACCAGAATCGCTGCCGCATGCAAACTCCCCAACTCGTGAAATTACGGCAAGGGTTGCAGGCAGCATGCCGGACCAGACTACGAGGACCGTGCTTCTGAAGGGCCGAGCCCCAGTGAAGGTTAACTTTTAGTCCCCGGTCTCGGGTGAGTTGGGTACTCGATACAAGATCTTAGCCGTTCACAAATTACACTATCTGGGAGGAAGGGATCGGTGGCCACTTCATTTTGGTCCCTTTCCTCCCACGCGTTTGCTGTCCGAATCGATAAAAAAAAGCACGAAATAAACAGTAAGCCTTCTAGTCCCCAGTTGTCGCCAACCAGAGCGCATGTGATGCTTCTCACAACGTCGTTTCTAACCCGCAATAGAGGCTTCTCCCGCGTAATCTGGCCTACCAGAAGTTGACTCCGCTATTCTGCGCTCTCGACGGCCCCTGCCCCTGGTTTCACTACGGCCTTGCTGCCTGCTGTGCCACGAACATCCCGGTCCCTGGCGTGAGAATACCCATCGGATCGAACTTCTTCTTTCCAGCTATGAGCCGCGTCCAATTCGGCCCGTAGTGGGCCTCCCAATCGGCGCGAGAGAAAAAGGGGGCGTATGGCGGATAGACCTTGCCGCCAACCGCATACGTCTTCTCGACAAGTCCACGAATGGTGTTGACCGCTTCAGAGTAAGCGCGGTCCCCATCGGCAATCGGGACGCCCCGGATCAGAAAGATGGCGAGTGCGAGTTCTTCTTGGCGGGGGAGCATGAACATAGGGCGAGCGAACTTGCGGATGGGTAGCTGATACAACGAGAAGCGTGTCACTCTCGCAGTTTCAGGCGGCGTTGCGAGGATTCGAGCAACAAACTGTTCACCGACAGAGCCAGGCACGAACATCGTAATAAAAAGGAGGCGACTCGGCGTTTTCTTCCTGGCAGCGGACCCGGCGGTGTTTCGAGCCGTCTCGCGGTGCAGGTAGTCGAGGTACGACACTGGCGCTTGATCTTCGCTTGACTTGAACTGGAGATCGGGCGCAAGTGCCCGGAAGTCTACAACCTCAGGTGATGCGCAGAACTTCCCGATGGTGATCTTGAACTTCCAGCCCTGAGTTTGATCCGGCAGCACAAGGGCACCGACGTGCTCAACATTGTTTTCCGTGGAGAGGCGTGTCGTATCACGCAGGAACTTGCCGAGATCATCGTAGATAAGATCGCGTCGTACAACCCACTTCGGCGCGGGCACGAGCCTGATTCGAGCATTCACAATCAGCCCACACTGGCCCATTCCCGCGATGGCCAATTCAAAGAGTTCACGGTTTCGCTGAGGCGAGCACGTCAAGAGGTCCCCCGCCCCGGTCACAACATCCAGTTCGTCCACGGTATCGACAACTGCGCCGCAGCGGTGCGAACTGTTACTTATCCCACCTACGTTTAGGATGCCACCCACCGACAGCGTCATGGTGTCGCCCATCGCCGGGGGAGTGAGTCCCTGCGCCAGCGTTGCGCGGGTTACGTCCTCCCATGACGCCCCCGCCTGGGCATTCACAATCCCCGCGCCGAGCTTCACGGTGTTCAGCGTACTTGAATCGACTACGATGCCGCCTTCAACGAGGGTCTGGCCGTATTGTGAGTGGCCTTGTCCCCGCATCACGACCTGCATACGATGCGTGTTGGCGAAACGAATGATCTTCACTAGGTCTTCCCTTGAGCGAGGTTTCAGGACCGCCGCTGGCAGACGGTGAAAGATCGCACCCAAATCCATCGCCATCTGCTCGCGGTTCCCTTCGTCAAGAAGCAGCGAGCCATCCAGCTTGGATATGTCCTTCCATCGCTGATCCTCATCGGCAAACAGCCACGATGGTTCGCCTACAACGAGACTCAAGAGTCCTGCTGCCGAGATGTGCTTTACGAAGCGGCGGCGCGTGAATTCCTGGCTCATGGATCCTCCGGTTCAGCAGACGAGCGTGGTGCCGCCCTTCATTTTGCTGAGTCGCACGAGAAGCTCGCGTTGCATTGATGCACTATACGAGGTGCTATCCGTCCTGTCATCGGTGAACAAATCTGCTCCTAAAAGCTGATGCTAATTTCAACTCCTGATTAACGAACCTCTCGCGAGAACTGGGCAAGTCCGCAAATCAGATCGTTGTGGACTCGGCTTGGTTGTGGTGGCGGGCCCATAGGAAGTAAACAGGGATTCCGGTCGCGATCAAGAGTAGTCCGGCGACCGACGGAAGCGGTCGCGTCTTCAGCATATTCACCAAAAACCAGCAAGCGATCGCCACGAACAGTGCCGGAGTTACTGGGTATCCCCACATCCGGTATGGACGTGCGAGGCCCGGCTGCTTATAGCGCAGTACGATCACGCCTGCGACCATCAGACCATACCAGAGCCACATCGCGAACATCGCGTAATCGAGTAGAGTTTCATAGGAGCCGCTCACGACGAGCACGGCTGCCCAGACGCCTTGAGCCAGGATCGAAAAGCCAGGTGTTTGATACCGTGGATGCACCTCGGCGAACTTCCGAAAGAAGAGGCCATCGCGCGCTTGAGCGAAATAAATCCGTGGACTGGTAAGAAAGCAGCCATTCAGGGTCCCGATGATCGACGCGAGGATAATCAGCGAAACCAGGCTGCCTCCGCCGGAGCCGAGCACGCGGTTGGCCACGGTGGCGCCGACGTGATCGCTCGCAGCGATTTCGGCGATCGGGAGCACGCGCAAATAAGCCGCATTCGCCAGCAGGTAAATGGCGATGCACGCGACTGACCCAAGGCCGAGCGCAAACAACACATTCCGCTGCGGGTTGCGGATCTCGCCGGCAACGAAGCTCAGCTGCACCCAGCCGTCATAGGCCAGCAGAGACGCGATCAGCGCGACGCCGAAGCTGCTGACTGAGAATCCAACGGCAACTTTTTCCGCAGGCGACGCTACCTTACCACTCCACAGGAGAGCGCTGCAGATGATGACGAGTAGGCCGGCGACCTTAGCCAGCGTGAACGTTTTCTGAACGATTGCCCCGGCGGTGACGCCGCGATAATTGATTCCACTGAACAGCGCAATCGCGCTGATGCCGAGCAACTTCGACACCAGCGCGGATAGCGGAAAGAAATAGGAGATGTACAACGCCATCGTTACCGCCAGCCAAGCCACCTGCGCGGTCCGCGCAACCAAGAACATGGACCAGCCGCAGAGAAATCCGACTAGAGGACCGTAAGCTTCGCGGAGGAAAACATATTGCCCACCGGTGGATGGTAGGGCGGTGCCAAGCTCGGCGCAAGCGAGCGCGCCGAAGAACGAGATTACGCCGGCAAATACCCAGACCGCCAGGATCGCGGTCGCAGATTTCAGCTCCCGGGCGATCAGGTTGGGCACCAGAAAGATCCCGCCACCAATTACCATGCCAATAACGATCGCCAGCGCGTCGATCAAACCGAGCTTGCGCGGAAGGCCCGCATCAGCAGCGATTTCCATTTTTTGCTTCCGGTAGCCGACACTATACACCGAGGCCTCCAAAGCGGCGTGCAGCCTCAGCTTGAGGTTTGCGTGTTGTTCCCGGAACGTCTACGGGTTGTGCATGAATCAACCGGCAACCCTGAAATAATCCGGTAACGTAAGGGTTGCCGACTATACGTAAAGTGGACAACGGAATCGACAACGTCAGCGGGGGGGATCATCTTCCGCGCATCACGCCTTGACGGCTTCGACTATCGATAACGGACTCTCAGTCGCGATGACGCGCGACAGTCGGAAACCCGCACCGCGCAGCAGCCTTACAAACTCGGCCTTCGTTCGCTCACGGCCGCGCGGCGTGAGCACCAGCATTTCCAGATCGAGCAGCTTACCGTAATGCGGCGTGTTCCCAGGCGGCACAACCGGATCCACGATCAGCACCTTGCCTCGCGGCCCAAGCGCGCGGTGGCATGCTTGAAGAATCCGCGTCGCCGAGTCGTCGTCCCAGTCGTGAACGATGTGCTTCATGATGATCGCGTCGGCACCCGATGGCAGTTCTTTGAAGAAGTCGCCGCTTTCGATTCGCACTCTGCCGGTGATGCCAGCGCGAGAGAATGTCGCTGCGGCGCCGGCCGCAACATGCGGAAGATCGAAAAGTACAGCACGCATCGTCTTGTGGCGGCGCAGAACGGTGGCCAGCAGCAGACCGTGTCCGCCCGCGACGTCCATCAGCGTCTCGACTCCTTTGAAGTCGTACGCGTCGGATGTTGCTCGGGCCTCCGTGGCGCTGATTGATGTCATCGCGTCGTCGAAGACTGCGGCGACTTCGGGATTCCGCGAGAGGTGTTCGAATATAGGAACGTTGAAGACATGATCGAACGCCGGCATGCCCGTCTTCACGCTATAGCCTAGCTGTCCCCAGGGCCGCCACGTGCTGTCATGAGCGACAAAACGCGCGTACCCTGCAAGGCTTTCAGGATGGTCGCTTCGAAGCAGCTTTCCCATGCCCGTAAGCTTGAACCGGCGGTCAGCGCTTTCAACGAACAGGCCCACGCTCGCGAGTGCTCTAAGCAAGCGATAGATCCCGTCTTCTGAGACACCAGCTTCACGGGCAATATCGCTGCACCGCCGCGCTCCCTTCGCGAGCTGTTCGGGGACGCCGATTTCAACGATAGTGCCGAGTGCCTGACTGATCCACTTGCCGATCACCATCTGGAAAAGGACCTCGTATGGGCGCGATGGGGAAGCCCGATTGGCTCGGCTTTTGGCCATAGATCTCCTTAGGCATTATGCCGACCGGATTCTAACGGTGTGGCTCGTGAAAGGTAAAGCGGTGGAAGATTCGCAAGACGCTCGCCAGGAAGTGCTGCTTCCTGCTTATAGTGTGACGGGCTACCCGTAAACTGGTCTCTATACACCTTGGAATCTTGGAATCCGTCCCCGACTGACTTGATCCCTTTTTTTGGGGCACCCACTCTGGGGCACCCATAAGAAAATGACTGAGAACGAACAGCAAGAATTACGTGAGTTTATGCGGTTGAACCACCACTCACATGGATTGAAAAATCAACACCTTGGCTGATTTCCTTTGTTTCGGGACCAGGGGGTCGGAGATTCAAATCCTCTCTCCCCGACCATTTCAAATCGGTCCAGCCCCGAGGAGCGATTCTTCCCTTTTAAATGGCTAAAGGGTCGCGTCGCCGTCAAATAAAGAAGGACCCCATACGTTCTCGCTCAAGGCTGCTCTTAACCCTGGATTATTAACGCGGTAGAAATACTGCCATGAAGGCAGCTTGCGCCGATATGGGGCGGCGCTTTCATCATTCGCGGCGCTATGGAACCATCTGCCGAGTTGAATCGTTTGGTTTTGAGTCTTCTGCACGAATTGAAAATTTACAAAGCCAAGTGTTTGTCCCAAAACACGGCGATCGCTAGGATTCTGATGATGACACCGGAGCAGCGGTCATCTTTGACTCGGGATGCAATAGAGGCCATGACGGATGAGGCCCATGGTGACGCGATGAAGGACGTGAACGGAGAAGCCGCTTAATTAGAGCAGGCTCTTTCAAGTGGTACTGATGTTCTGCGAGAAAAAGTCTAGAGCGTCGGTATGGACTGCCCACAATCTGTGCGCGGGTCGCTCTTGAGATTAAAAGCGGGGGAAAGTGCGAAA
>Ga0210384_10001523_pt1 | contig 31309 bp, 18 predicted proteins | sample IncBWH2MmetaG_FD_160574 | JGI IMG/M metagenome (GOLD analysis project Ga0210384, IMG submission 160574) | Forest soil microbial communities from Barre Woods Harvard Forest LTER site, Petersham, Massachusetts, United States - Inc-BW-H-2-M | ecosystem: Environmental > Terrestrial > Soil >...
AACCGGGATCGTAGCCACCACGCTGTTACTAGCAGTGGCGATTACGGAGACCGAGTTGGAACCAAAAACCCATCCGGAATTGGATACGTAGACGAATGCCCCGTTGGGAGTAATAGCCACAGCGAGTGGCTGGATCTGTACGGGAATTACGGCGACCACGCGGTCGACGGAGGTCTCAATCACAGCAACGCTATTCGACTTGTGGGTCGGCACGTAGGCCATGCACTGGGCCGCGGCCGGAAGAGGCACCACCGCCGCCAGCAAGAGCAGCCCCATACACCAAAACAACCAATGCCGAATCAATCTGTTTTCTCGATTTCGGGTCCTAGACTCCCAAGACCACTCTCTTTTGCCGTGCATTAATACCTCCTCAGCGACGCCCGGATGAGTATTCGGACAATCCCCCCGTCGCCGGAAATCGGGGCACTACTCCCTCAATACCATCGTGAGAACGCCTCATCAATCCAACGAACATCTCAGCAAGAAAGAGAATATTCACTTAACGCAGCGTGGGGAAATACCTTAACGTGGATTCTAGCCCCCGAAAGACTGCGAATATGACCTCGATATGCAGCGGCCTGGGGGGAGTAGAACCTCGCTTCCCATATTGTTTCCTGGGAACCAACGGAACACAGGGCCTTTCCTTTTCAACCGCTAGAGATCGTTGCCGTTACCTCTTAGCTCCGCCTGAACCTCTAACCCACCTCAATTCGTGAATGTAGGAATTTGGATGACTACCCATCTGGACAACCAAGTGCATGACCGATTTTTGACCCTCTGACCAGTTGTAAGCGACCGTTCACGGCCTCAAGCTCTCTCTCGCAGGCAGTTGTAGGATTATCAGTACTCTTACAACGCTCTCGGCAAGTTCCCTTTCCTCTCTTCCAACAAGTCAAGGGCCGGGGCAAGCAAGCAGGGACGGAATCGTGCATCGTTTGGGTCTCACCTTATCGGCTTTATTAGTCGCGATTACGGCTGCGGGATGCGCAGGCCTTGTAAGTCAAGCAAACAACTCGGCTCCGGTAGCGCCTTCGATTACGGCGCAGCCAGTAAGCCGAACCGTGACGGTGGGTCAGACAACTTCCTTCACTGTGACTGCCACCGGCACAGCCCCGCTCAGCTATCAGTGGAATAGAAATGGGACGGCCATCTCCGGAGCGACTTCCTCCAGCTATTCGACTCCTGTAACCACGAGTGCTGACAATGGCATGCAGTTCATAGTGGTGGTCAGCAACAGCGCCGGAAGTGTGACCAGCAGCACGGCTACGCTCACGGTAAATACCGCTCCGGTCGCCCCTTCGATCACCACACAGCCAGCAAGTCAAACCGTAACCGCGGGCCAGACCGCCTCTTTCAGCGTCACTGCCGCAGGCACAGCCCCGCTCAACTATCAGTGGAACAAGAACGGCACGGCTATCTCCGGAGCCATTTCCTCTTCCTATACCGCTCCAGCCACGACCAGCGCTGACAACGGCGCGCGGTTTACGGTGGTGGTCAGCAACACCGCAGGGAGTGTCACCAGCAGCGCGGCTACGCTCACGGTAAATACCGCTCCGGTCGCCCCTTCGATCTCCACACAGCCAGCAAGTCAAACCGTAACCGCAGTCCAGACCGCCTCTTTCAGCGTCACCGCTACAGGTACAGCCCCGCTCAGCTATCAGTGGAACAAGAACGGGACGGCCATTTCCGGAGCCACTTCCTCTTCCTACACCACTCCAGCCACGACCAGCTCCGATAATGGCGCGCAGTTTGCCGTGGTGGTGAGCAACACTACCGGCAGTGTCACCAGCAACTCAGCCACTCTCACCGTCAACGCTTCCAACGGCTCCATCATCAACGTCTTGAACTACGGGGCCACCGGCAACGGCTCGACCGACGACACCGCTGCCGTCAACAGCGCCATTGCTGCCTTGCAACCCGGCGATACCTTGCTCTTTCCCTGCACCTCCTCCAGCACCTACCTCCTCTCCTCTCAACTCACCCTCAACATCTCTAATATCACCATCGACGGCTCCTCTTGCGCCATCCTCCACAACACTTCCTCCGGCACCATCATGGTCATCGGCGGCTCCGGCAACGGCAATCCCAACTACGGCCCTGCTATCGCTCTCAACGCCACCGCCAATGAACTGGCTACTACCTTCTCCACCGTCTCTTCCCTCGGCGTGGCTCCCGGTGATTACCTCCTCCTTCAGCAAGGCGGCCAGGACTCTTCTACCGGCAGCTCCGACACCGGTTGTGATCCCTCCGGTTGCCGCGGGGAAGTTCTCAAAGTCGCCTCCGTTTCCGGTAACTCCATCACCGTCACCACCGCTCTCCACGATACCTACAACCCCTCCCTTAACGCCGCTACCGCTCAAAAAATTCTCACCCCCCTCACCGCCATCACCGTCAAAAACATCACCTTCGACGGCAACTCCTCCAATGTCTACGGCCTCGCTCTCGCCGGTGTCGCCGAATCTTCCCTCTCCGGCGTTACCTCCAGAAATGTCCAGGGCGCGGCCCTTCTAAATCGCGGTGACTTCAACGTCTCCTGGTCCAACATCTCCGTCTCCGCCGCCGGCAGCGCCCAGTGTGGTTCCGCCGTGTGGTTCGAAAAACAGGGCAACTTGTCCATCAATGGCTTGTCCATTGCCAACGAAAACCCCGGCGCCTCCGGCAGCGGTTGCCTGGACAACGGCGCCTTCGGTTTTGAACTCCAGGCCTCCGCCAACAGCTCCATTACCAACCTCACCGTCGATGCCGCTGGCGCCTTTGGCCGCCCCTTCAAAACCAGTGCCGCCCGCTATAACACCTTCAACTCTCCTACCGTCAAAAACGGCGTGCAAGCCTACAACGGCATCAGCTTGGAATACTATTCCTCACACAACACCTATAACTCTTGCGTGGTCACCAACAACGGAGTCGGTACCGGCACCGGCACCGGCAACGCCGGCATCATCACCTTCGGCAACTTCAACCAGTACAACTCCTTCAACAACTGCACCGTCTCCGGCAACGGCAACGTGCAGTTCTACGTCAGCGGCTTTGACGCTCTCCGCCTCGCTCAAGACAGCCACAATACCGTCAGCGGCGGTACCTTCACCGGCTCCAATAGTTCCGAAGCCGTGATCCTCATCGAGGGCGACGGCGCCTACATCACCGGTGCAACTATCAGCGGCTCGGGAGCGCAGGGCATTTACCTGGACACCCAGGCCAGCAATGCCTGCGTCAACAACAACACCTTCACGGGCAATTCCGGCCTGGGCACCGCCATTAGCGCCAACGCCACCGGTGACCTTGGACTCGGGAATATCTTCAATCTCCTGAACAGCAACCTTTCAGCCGGAAGCTGCTCCGCGCCTATGCCCTGAGCAGCCACTTCGCGCGTTAGCGCGGCAGTGTCCTCGCGCATGATCGCGCGGTGGTTGAGGAGGCCGTGACCGGAACATCCGGCACGGCCGCCAAACTTTTTGCGACTAACATTTCGGTGGACTTCCGCGTGCATTCGTCATTGCCTAGCCGTCTAACCAGATGTCGTGAGACTTGAAGCCAGAATTTTGTTCACGGCCTTGGTAAACAGTTTGGACATTACGTAGTAGCGCCGGCCCTTGGAAGTGTCGTTGCTCTGGAGGCTGAATTCCAAGGACATAAGCGCTGCGAGGGCTTTCCGGTACAAGCGGGCATCGCACCCAAACAGCATATTCTTCAGCGCTCGCACCGTTTTCCATCCTTTTGACGGAATAAACTCGCGCAATACAATGCGATCGCCGGTATCTATCCCGGAATCGATGAAAAAAACGGTTACCCCCGTAGTATCCCCTTGCAAAACCGACCACCCAGCCACGCATCTGCCGCGATACTTGGGAAGAATGCCGATATGCGAGTTGAGGATGCCAAATCTGAAAGCGGAAATCACCGGTTCACGGTAGATGACATTCGCAGCATGCAACCCTACGTCACATTGAAGTGCCCTAAGATGCTCGATGGACGTTTCATCGTCCAATGGGCGGCGCAAGATAATTAACTTGCGGAGCTGCGCGTAGCGGTATCCCGTTGTTGCGAGGGTCCACCAATTGAACGATCGAAAGGCTGACAGAAGCTCTCTGGACCATCGTAGCATCGGCGCCCGCTTTCCCGCGTTGCAGACAACAACGAACACAGCGACGCCAGGCAAACTTTCAATTTCCCGGGCGATGCGAAGCCCCCCGCTGATTGAACCTGTAATTACCGCAACCCGCATTTCTACCATTCCGGCGTGCACAATAATTGCGCATAGGTGCACAGCCAAAAAGCAAGGAAACGGGGGTTGGTACGCAGGCGCGTCAGCGACCGCCGCGGAAGTTCATAGAAGTAATTCAGGGCATCCAGATACCGCAAATCGCGAGTCATCATGGCACGAATGCCAACAAGATTCAGTTTTAGCAGAATGAAGTCAGCGTCGAACTCCTTTCCCGCTTCGAGTCTTGCGCGGTCAGGCACCATCAATTGACGCAGGAGCTCTTCCGCAACATCGGATTCACTGGGGAGGCCGATGTTCAAGGGGCAGCGATAGCGGTCGCACAGTGCCTCGATTCGCTCACTTCTCGGTAGCTGATTGAAGTTCGCCAACGACAACCGCTCCGGACCCGTGTCCGATGGCCGGTGCTCGACTTTGTGTGCCAAGGCGATTGCTCGGAGACTGTCAGTGAAGCTTGCATCGCCATTCATCCATCCGAAGGTGACAGCGAACCGCCAATCGCAAAACGCGTTTTCCCCCGATAGAAACGACTCGACCTCTTTCGCAAGCGCGCCTAAGGACTCCAGACATTCGCGAGTAATAAGATGTCTCCAGGATCTCCGGAGCTCGGCGCGTCTGGTGAGAAGGGCTCCGTGCAAGATCCCTTCGCAACCATCAAGCTGCACGGGCCTTGAAAGTGCCGTCTCTAAGTCCATGGGCGATCTCCGTGAGTGTGACCGTCTTGACGTCCGGGGAGAAGGCGACGTCCGCAACGAAGCGCTCGATATCAGAAAAATCGAGAATGTCCTTGGTGTGGTTCTCCAGGATGACAGGGACATTAGGCTGCCCCGATTTTGCTGCCTGTCTGCGGATATGCGTCATCATTTGACGCATCATTGCGTAATTCAACCGGCTGACATCCGCGATGTGGGCCTGCCCAAGCACGTACCGTTTAGCCACCCTTTTTAGCAACCCGACCGCCCCGGCTTCACCTTTATTCGTCCACTCGTCCCCGCTGCGCCCGCGGGATGACATCGGGGGCGCTGTTCCGTTTCCGTTTCTCAGCCTGCGGACTCTTCGCTGTAGCGCGGAGTACGCCTTGCCAAAATCGCGACGCAATAAAGCGAGGCGTGCACCCGAAAAACTGTTCGTGGGTACGCAGACTATGGGCTGGACGGAACGTGACACCCTGCGCGCATCTTTCATATCGGGATAATAAGGCACGAATGGCTCTTCGCACTGGGTGTAATCAAATTTTACCTGCGATGTATCGTTCCGTATGCCTGCGACGATGCTCATGTCAAAGACAAACCCGAGTTCGCTGAGAATGGGCATCAAAAAATCGGAAGGTGCCGCGCACCACGATCCTGCCCGGAACGACACGCAGGAGTACCCCGTGTCGATTCTGCGGAGCAGAGTTTCCAAGTATTGCTTACCCGCGATGAGCATTGCTCGAATTTGCTCCGGTGGATAGTTAAGGATCGACCAGTCTCCTCCTAGCTTCCAATTGCCCTGGCCTTGATAGTTGGCGCCCAACCATTGCGGGTGAAGATGCAATTGAATGTCGTGGCCCCGACGAAAGGTCTCCGTCACCACTTGTTCCCATTCATCCGCAACAACCCTCAGCTCAGGAAAATGCCCTTGCTGGCCCCGGTAGGTAAGCTGCTGCATGACTTCAGCGTTGAATGAGCCCCGTATCCCATGCTTGTCGAAGATCTTCACTAGCTTTCGCATGGGCTCAAACTGAAGCACTCGGGGATCTCCGGTGCCGTTGCCGCGGACTTCCCAGTCATCTACAAACGCGAGGTGAATCATGGGTTGCATGCAGTGTTCAAAAAGCGTTCAAGACGGCGCTCCTGGTCGAGCCGACCGCGAGCGGTCCAAGATAAATCGTCGAGTTCCACGTTGCGTGCAGCCGATAGTTAGGCATGGTCAGGTTTGTATAGCTTGGGCTCACATATCCCTTCGGCCTAGAGAACAGCGTCGGAATCTTCCGGTTCGAGTAGTATGGGACCTCGGAATTGTCGAGAAACCACTCGAGAATCCCGCGCTTGGGATCCCATTTGATGTGCAGAATAATTGCATACCAGTGATCCCACTGGAGCGGAGGGCCATCGACCCACACGATGTTCGGAGTGCAATCGTTGCCGCCCATGATGCGCATCGCCAAGCGCGGATTCTGAGTTCCGACGACACCGCTCTGCGGCGAATCATCGGTCCGCACGTCGAGAGAGATGTTTGCGAATTCCTTCGCACATGGAGGCAAAGGGCTGCTGTCGTTGTGGAATTCCAGGAACCAATTCCACTCCCCCGTGGTGGGCGCAAAAGGCGCTTCCCCTGTTGCGCCGCCTGATTGAATCGTTGCCGCGGACGGAAACATAACTGAAGTCCGGAGCCAAATTTCGTAGGGTTGGTAATTCCAATACTGGCTCCGGTCCCATAAGTAGACGCTGTCGCTGTTGGCTGCTTGCGAAGCGTGCGCAGTCGGAGTGACAGTCATACCCGCGGCTCTGCGTCCCGCGACGTTTGCGTGATACCACAGGTATCCGGCCCCGCTGGTGTTCGAGCCGCTGTCGGTTCCCAAGCCGAAATCCTGATGAGTCCATTGCGACAGATCCCCCGCAGTCAGGTCGCGATTGAGAAAAACAGTATTACCGTTTGTTTTGCTTGCATTGAGTCCACTACACGCGATGGCGTTCGCGACGGTCAATAGCAGCAGCAACAAAAGAATGGGTCGCGTTCGCGCGCATACAAGTGACCGCACAGCCGTTGTCGATTTACGATGAATCATCGATTAATCTTTGAGTGATGGTCTTGGCTGGTGTTAGACCAAGTTGCATCCCGGTTCCCAGTTACTCCGATTTCGGCCTGACCTCAAAACATTCTTTGTCTGGCCTTTGCGATGATAGTTCCGCGTTTTTACAACAACACTGCAAGGGTTGCCGTGGCAGTCGTACTGTTGTACGAGGCGGAAATATTGGCAGAAGTTGATACGAGAACTATAGAAGTGTTCACGGTAAAGGCCGCACTGGTGGCTCCTGCTGGAACGGTCACGCTAGCAGGCACGCTTGCCGCTCCGTTGCTACTGGAAAGGGCAACTTGTGCACCTCCCGCGGGCGCAGGCGCGCTCAGCGTGACCGTGCCCGTGGAAGATTGCACGCCGCCAGTTACGCTCGTCGGGTTCATCGTCAGCGAGGAAACTGTCGGGAGCGGTGGCGGCATGACGGTAAGTGTGGCCGTCTGGGTTACACCACCAAAGGACGAAGAGATGATGACTTGAGTCGACGCCGTCACCCCACTGGTGCTTACCGAGAAGGTTGCACTGGTGGCTCCGGCGAGAACAGTCACGCTAGCAGGCACGCTCGCCGCTCCGCTGCTGCTGGAGAGCGTAACTTGCGCACCTCCAGGGAGTGCTGGCCCGCTTAGCGACACCGTGCCCGTGGATGATTGCGCGCCGCCGATCACGCTCGCCGGACTCAGTGCCAGCGATGTGAGAGAGACAGTTGGCGGTGACTGCTCGAAAATCAGGACCGCTGGGTTGGGATCGCTCAATGAAATCCCCACGAATTTCGAAGGAGAGACCACGTAAATAACGCCAGTGCTTCCTGAACCGGAAGTGACCGTGATGTTTCCTCTTCCATTCGTTGGGGACGAGGAGACGGAATAGCTGGCATTGAACGCCACGCCCGAACTCGGGCCGCTTGGCGCGCCAATATCCTCGGCACCAGTAAGACTGCCGCTCGGGCTGGCACCGTCCGCCGTGAACTCGCCGGAAAATACAGTGACACCGTAACTGGCGGGGTTGGTCGCTAAACCTGCATACGTACCCCTCACAGCGCTATTCGTGAGCGACCCCGCTGCCTGAGGTTCGACGAACCCGGACTTTACGGAGCCATCCGTGCTAAAGACAAACGCCTGATTCGGACTCACCAGGTAAGCAATCGCGCCATTGCCGACCGTTAAGGATGCCCGGCCGTTGCTTGCCACAGTGTAAGTCCCTGACAGACCGGCGCCGGAATTGGCTGCCCCGCCGCAATTCTCGTCGTAGGATAGGGAAAGAGTGCCATTTCCGTCCGCGGTCAACAAACCTGCTAGCACGTCTGGGTCAGAATTTGTACCATCATCGCCGCACACGGACGCTCCGGTGAGATAAATGACCATGCCGCCATTCAGAGACACGTTGGAGAAACCTCCCGCCACACTTTGCTGCTGGAGCACAACGCCATTGAGAAGCGGGGTCGAAGTAGCAACTGCATCCGACTCCATCACGAACAGCTTTCCCGCGTTCACGATGTAAAAGACGAAATTCAAGCTCGCCGGGATTCCACCGAACGAGAAGGCCAAATTCATGGTGCCTCGCCCACGAGAGGTATCAGCTACCGCGTAATTGGCCCCCGAAAGTGTCATTGAATAAACCGTGCCATAGGCGTTGAGGTCGCCAGCTGCTTTAGTGAAAGTGCCCGCCCCATTGGAAGTAAGACGGCCCGCAATGGCGGCGCGATTGTTCAAGTTATCCAGCCCGGTGATGCCGAAGGCATAGTCACCGGTTATTTTGGCGGTGTTGTAGGATGTAGTGTCCGCTTTTTCCATAGTCCCGGAGCCAATCGTTCCGGCCCCCCCACCAGCGTCGAACTCGATGAACTTGGCATTGCCGTTGGCCATCATTGCGAAGGCAAGCGTGGCACTGCCCCCGCCGATATTCAAGATCATCACACCTCGGTTGTCTGCACCGATGGAATAGGTCCCGGTAAACGATTGGGCGCTAAGTACAGCTCCAGGGCCTATGCCGTTGGTGTCCAGCTCGCCGTTCGTCAAGTTCCCTGCCCCATCGGCTGTGAGTCTACCTACAGCCCCAAACACTGACGATCCGCCACTGCTTCCGGTGATCCCTTTGAAGCTAAATGCGTAGTCGCCTTTCAGCTCGGAGGTGTTTTGAGGGTCGGATGCTTCGACAATCGAGATACTCAATGCTTGAGTGGCAGTCTGCGCAGGAACACTGGAATCGGTCACTTGGACGGTGAAGCTGCTGGTGCCAAACGAAGTCGGCCTGCCGGAGATTTGTCCGCTACTGGATAGACTTAGACCGGATGGCAGAGTCCCAGAAAGCAGCGACCAACTATACGGCGTGGCGCCGCCAACAGCCGCGAGGCTCTGGTTATACGCCACGGACTGTGTACCATTTTGGAGTGAAGTAGTATTGATTGCTAGGGACGGAACCGCCGCTGCACTGTAATTGAAGACCACATCCACCCAAAAGTTTGAACCGTTGTACCCACTTGTGGGGAAAACGCTTGTGGCGCCGAACGCGTACACGCCGTTCACTCCGCCCCCGTTATTTGCCAGCACGTGCAAGGGAGAGTTGTCCACGCCAGAGGTCGCGAAGTAACCCTGGTCCTCACTGAAGTCCCCCACATTGGTGTGGTAGGAGGCCACGTAGACAGTATTCGACGTGATGGCCACCGGATTCGAGAAGTTCACCTGCTGCCAGCCCGAAGCGGTCTCTCCCGCGAAGGCACCACTCGCCAGGAGCGCGCCCGAGCTGCTCCATAGATTGCCCACATGTACGCCGGTGTTTGCGGCGCTCTTGTAAAAACGAATTCCCGTAATGTAGCCATTGCTGTCTGCCCGGAACTGAGCTCCGAGTTCCACCGGTGAATAGGGCCCGGCATCCGGATTCCCTGGTACGGCGGTCCCCGGCCATATACTGCAAGGACAGGAGCGTGGACTCACGTTAAGAGTTATATCTGGACGGGGAAGCTCCAGATTGCCGCTATCATCGACTGCTCTACTCATAATGCTCAAAGGCCCGGAAACGTTGGGTACGAATGTATAGCTCCAATTCTCCCGGCCTAACGCGGGATGCCACGTATTTCCTCCGTCCCACGAGACGTCAACTTCGCCCACAACCCCCCCGCCATAATCAGTCGCCCCACCGGAGATAGTTACAGGCGAACCAGCCGTCGCTGTGGTTCCCAAAGCGGGGGGATTGATTGTTGATTGGGGTGGCGTGGTATCGGTTGAAGCAGTGGCAGCTATTAGTCCGCTCTGCAGCGTCGCGGGCTGAACACCCATGTCTGCCAAGAGATTTACGGTGGCCTGTTGCATATTGATATCGCTAGGCGTGCCAGGGTTGGCGTGAGTGGCGTCCAAGCCCCATGACCACTGCACCGTGCCAGCCCCGAAAACGAGGGCGCCGCTTGGAGCCTTGTAGAGTGTCAGATGATGCGTGGCCGTGCAGGCGCCGATGGTGTAACCATCATTTACAGTGAGGTTTGTTGTGGAGAGGATGCAGTCTGGGACCGCCAAAGTGGTAGTCGCGAGAGGGAAAATCCCGGCAGGCCGGAACCCATTGTCGGCGTCCACGTCCCACTCGTAGCCCAGCACCCCTGCCGGGAGAGTGGCGCTCTGGCCAGCCGCAAGCGAAGCAATGCTGGTATTCCTCCAGAAGCGCATTCTGCCATCTGCTTGAGACACAGTGATCGAGTCATTTCGAGGCGAGTTCACGCCGAGCAGCGTGCCGCTCAGAGCGTTTCCGGGGCGGCCTCCGTCCGCTGGCGGGCTGAACCGCCCATCCCGCCACCACCCAGTCCAGATAGGGGGATCAGCAGGATCGATCACGGCGCTAGCGAGAGTCTCTTTGTAGCAGACCAGAGTCCGGTAGGCCGAATTGGTTCCATCGATGCTCGATTCCCAGCGCGTTTTCCAGGAGATTTCGTCGCCGCTAAAAAATCCGAGATTCACTCCCGCTGCTCGGGCAGTTTCGACATTGGCGCGTTGTCCGCCCGACCAATATTCGTCGTGGCCAACCGACATAAAGACTTTGTGCTGCGGGATCAGGGCGCCGTTTCGATCCGTGTCAACGCCAGAGAAATAACTGACGTCATATCCATTCGCCTCAAGCCATGCGAGCATGGGATATTCTGAACTGAAGAAAGAGGTATCCATACCCGGCAACGTGAGCGGCCGGTTGTAACTCACTTTGAAGGCGCGGATGGTCGGCCCCGTATATAGGCTGCTTCCGCCGTAAACGTTGTAAGCCTCCCACGTGGGGTCGGACGTCTGCACCAAAATATCGGAGTGGCTGGAATCGTTGCGCACCACAAAAACGATGAGGCTTGCTTCGCCGGTATCGAGCCGCGTGAGTTTGGCAGAATAGACTCCCGACACAGCAGTGCTGGGTACTGGCCAGGACGCCGAAACTCCCCAGTTGCCGCAATCTGTTAGCCCGGTCGAACTGTTCGTCAAGCAGGGAGGTTGAGCTTGCGGCAGGGTAGCCGAGGGCAGGATGGAAGCAACCAGGCGCGCTCCCTGTCCCTGGTAATAGCCTAAGCGGTAGATATCAATGTTATAGGCGGAAGCATTCGTCTGAATCTTGAAGTAGATGGTCTGGCCTACGTTGGCGCTGATATCCGTCGTAAAACCCTGAATATCCGTTGCGCCCACTCCATCGACATACCAATTGCTTGAGGGACTGCCAGGCAGGCAATTCTCTGCCTCGATCGCGTTTTTAGGAGCCGTACACGACGCAAAGGCCGAAAGAGCTAGGCATACATGGACGAGCATGCAAAGTAGAAATCTCTTGATAACAAAGTGGCTCCAGCCAAGAGTTTTCGGTTCCTGCGGTCGCGTTTGCCGCAGACCAACAACATCATGAATGACGAGCTGGAGGTCACTCATAGCGATGACTCCTGTCCACGGCTTGCTTGCCGGGGCGTCCCTGTATCCGGCCGCCCCTTACCTCGTCCAGCATTCTGGTGTGAAAGGCGAGTTTTTGTTTATCGTGGGCAACAACTTGGGGAATTCGCGTGTAGATTGATCTAGGCCGACTCGGCGCGCGTCGGTTTTTTCTTTTCGATCACCTCAAGTTTCAATCACCTCAAGTCGTGAGGGACGGCCAGTGGGCAATCGCAATGACGAAGAACAGACAGTCTCTTCAAGCCTTGATCCGAGTCCAATCCAGTCCCACTACAGCAGTATTCCCAGAGTTGCCGTCCGAGTCGTCCCATTATAGGTAGCGGAGATGTTGGAGGAAGTTGATATGAGAACGATGGACGTACTGACTGTGAAGGCTGCGCTGCTGGCGCCGGCAGGAATGAACACCGTGGAAGGCACGCTGGCCGCGTCATTACTACTCGACAGGAACACTTGCACTCCGCCGGCGGGGGCTGGCCCGGTCAGAGTTACAGTACCTGTGGAAGATTCGCGGCCGCCAACGACGCTCGACGGGGACAGTGTCAGTGAGCGGAGAGTTGCTGGCGGAGGAGGCGCCGGCGTCACGGTGAGCGAGGCCGATTTGGTGACGCCGCTGTAAGCCGCAGAGATGGTGACGGTGGTCGAGGCAGCCACAGCACTCGTGCTGACAGTGAACGTCGCACTGGTGGCTCCGGCCGCAACCGTCACGCTGGAGGGAACTCTAGCCGCCGCTGTGTTGTTACTGGAAAGCGTGACCTGCGCGCCACCCGTAGGTGCTGCGCCGTCAAGTGTAACCGTGCCGATGGAGGAATTCCCTCCGGTGACGCTCGGTGGGTTCATGGAAATCGAGGAAAGGGAGACAGACGCAGGGGCTGAAGATAGTTCGAAGTCCAAGACGGCGGGACTGGGATCATTCAGTGAAACCGCCACAAATTTGGATGGAGAGATCATATAGATGACGGCGTTCCCTCCAGTGCCGGAGGTGACCGTCATGGTTCCCCGGCCGTTCGTTGGCGACGGTGATACGGAGTAGGTGGCTTTAAAAGCTGTGCCCGAGACCGGGCCGTTCGGAGCGCCAATATCCTCAGTGCCGGTCATGTTGCCGGTGGGGCTGGCACCGTCCGCCGTGAACTCGCCGGAGAAGACAACTACGCCGAAATCCACCGGGTTCGTCGCATAGCCAGCGTAAGTGCCTTTCAGAGAGCTGTTCGAGAGCGAACCGGAGGCCTGGGGTTCGCAGAACCCAAAGAAGACATTGGCATCAAAGTCGAAGACGAAGGCCTGATTCAAACTTACCAGATAAGCAACCAGTATGTTTCCTCCAATGGTTATCGGCGTCCGCCCGCTAGCGGCCACACTGTACGTGCCGGCCGCATTGGTGAAAGAATTGGGCGCGTGGCAGTAGCTTTCGTCCCAGGTGAGGGAAAGGGCGCCGCTGCCGTTGGCAGTAAGCACACCCGCACCGGCTTTGGGCACTCCCGATCCTCCGGTGCCGCCAGTACCGCACGTGGAGCGCCCGGTGAGGTACAACACCATGTTGCCGTTCAGTGAAGCGTTGGAAAATCCGCCAGCGGGAACTTGCTGCTGCAGCAAGGCGCCATTGAGTAGTGGGGTCGCGGTGGTGACCGCATCGCTCTCCATTATGAACAGTCTTGCTGAATTCACGATGTAAAAAACGAAATTCATGGTGTCGGGTGTACCGCCAAACGTGAACGCGAGGGTTATTGTGCCGCGACCGGTAGAAGCGTCGGACACGGTGTAGTTCGCGGACGTAAAGTTCATCGTGTAATCGGTGCCATAGGCGTTGACGTCCCCAGCAGCGTTGTTGAGAGTGCCTGTACCGTTGGAAGTAAAGCGGCCGGCGATCGCGGCGCGATTAGTGGTGTTATCGAAGCCTGCGGCGCCAAACGCGTAGTCGCCGGCTATTCTGGCCGTGCTAAAAGCGGTGGCGTCCGCTTTTTCCATGGTCCCCGAGCCGATCGTTCCACTGCCCCCTGAGGCGTCGAACTCGATGAACTGGGCACTGCCGTTGGCCATCATTGCGAAGGCGAGCTTCGCCGTGCCGCCCGAGATATTCAAGTCCATGACGCCGCGATGGTCGGCACCGATGGCATAAGTCCCTGTAAAGGATCGCGGGCTTGTGGCCCCGGCACCCACGGTGTTGCTGACCAGTTCGCCGTTGGTCAGATTTCCGGCGCCGTCTGCTGTGAATCTTCCGACGGCGGCGAAAGCGGACGAGATGGTCGCATTGCCGCTCATGCCATTGAAGGTAAACGCGTAGTCGCCCTTCAACTCGGCGTCGTTAACCCCAGTGTTGGTCTGGCCTCGAACTGTCGAAGAAAAAATTATGCTGAAACAAACGATCAGCAGAGCATACAGCTTCCGCATTTTTGCCTCCAGGTTGTGCAAGCAGCTGGCCGGGGTTCTTTCCGTTGCGAAGTCTCTGGGATGGAGCGTGGCGAGCTGGACAACTCACCTCAACGCGCTTCATTAGCTCCCAACATCGTTATTCTTCGTGAAGGAAAATCGACGCAATTTATCGCGGCGCGATCTGCTGTGCGAGCCGCGGAGGACCTTGAACATCGACTTGCCGGGTTTGCAAGGGAACTGTTTCGGAGAGAGCGCGAGGAGCGGCTGACGGAGAACCAATGTATTGCTTCCACCAGAGCGCGACGTTCAGCAATGCCCATCCCCTCTTCTTCAGGAAAGGCGAAACGCCCTCAAACTGAAACAGATCCGTGTTCTTGCAGAACTCGTCCATCTCCTTCGCGACGTACTCTCCGAATCGCGTGTGATACCACTCGTAGACCGGCACGCCAAAGCCCTGCTTCTTCCGATCGATAAGCTCGTCTGGTATCACGCCCCTCACCGCTTTCTTCAGAATGGATTTGAGTACGCCGTTTCTGGTTTTTACGGCTTGAGGGATACTCATCGCCAGCTCGACGAACTTGTGGTCGAGAAATGGGACGCGCGCCTCCAAACTTACCGCCATGCTCATCTTGTCCACGCGCATGAGCAACAATTCCGGCAATCTGAGATTCAGGTCGAGGTAGGTCATCCAATTCAGGGGAGAGGGTTCCCACGCTTTCTGCGCGAAGCGTTCGTGGATCGGCCGGAGAGCTTCCCAGGAACTGAAATCTGCGAATTTCTTCCGCAAACGTGGCGAGAGGAACTGCTGCTTTTGCGAGTCGCTGAATACCTCTGCCCCGCCCCAGAAAACAGGACGGTTGGACAGCGCCCGGCGCACAACTTCACATGAAAACTCGCGCGTATAAGAAGCACCCGGCCACTTCTCGATGCAACTTAGAGCCGCAAGTCCCACGCCTCTCAGCGGCTTTGGAATCGGCAGCGAGTTGGCGAAATTCTGCAGGCGCAGCGAATCTCTCCAATATTTGTAGCCCCAGAACAATTCGTCCGAGCCTTCTCCCACCTGGCAAACGATGACACCGTTGTCGCGAGCTAGTTTTGATACGAAGTACACCGGCATGCAGACGGGATCGGCCAGCGGCTCATCCTGATGTCGAACGATCAGCGACAGCGAGTCGAGCAAGTCGCTTTCTCGCAGCAGCAGCTCGTGATGGTCGGCGCCGACCGCACGCGCAATCTTCCTCGCATAGGGAAGCTCGCTGGGATAGCTCTCGTATTCTTTGTCGTAGCCAATCGAGAAGGTGTTAACCGGCCGGCTGTCGCCCTCGGAAAAGAGCGCTGCGTTCGTGCTCGAGTCAATGCCGCCGGAAAGAAACACGCCGACCGGAACATCGCTGATTTTGCGGAGCTTTACTGCGGTACGGAGTTCGGATAGTAGCCGTTCGGCAATTTCCTCTTCCGAAACATTGGTCAACGGCTGCGTGTGATCCCAAACATCCCAGTATCGGCACTCCTGAACCTGCCCATCCTCGTTGACTCTCAGCCATGTACCGGGAGCCAGCTTCCGAATGCCTGCAAAGAGCGTCAGCGGCGCCGGCGTCGCATTAAACGACAAATAGTAATAAAGCGCCTCTTCATTGACCTCGCGTTTCTGTTCTTCGTCCTCCAGAAGCGCCTTGATCTCGGAAGCGAACGTGATGCGTCCATGATGAACGCTGTAGTACAGCGGCTTGACGCCGATCCGGTCACGGATCAACCACAGTTGCCGCTGTTTCGTGTCCCACACCGCGATCGCAAACATCCCGCGAAACTTTTGCACGCAGTCAATTCCCCACTGCTCGAACGCGTGCACAATCACTTCCGTATCGGAATGGTCCGTCTTCCAGCGGTGCCCGCCAATCGACTCCAATTCCGCACGAATTGCTGCATGGTTGTAAATCTCACCGTTGAACACCACCCACAGCGTGCCATCCTCGTTGCTCATCGGCTGCATCGCTCTTTCCGACAAGTCGATGATCGCCAACCGCCGGAACCCCAAGCCCAGCCGCCGGTCCGGCGACACAAAAATTCCGGCGCCGTCCGGTCCGCGGTGCGACATCACGTCACGCATGCGCGTCAGGTAGTGCTCCGACACCCGGAACGCACTGTTAGTAAATGAAAGAACTCCGTTAATGCCGCACATTAGTAGCTCTCCTCAACAGCATGAAAGGCTCTGGACACCCCTCACAACAGGGGGGAGGGGGTGATTATTGTTAACTAAAAGAAGCCCTACTCCCCCGCCCCTCGAGCAGCCCGCGAAACAGTTCGGCTACCTCTCGCGCCCGCGCGTCCCACGTGCACTTGCGAACCGCGTCCTGGCGAACCTGGCGCTCCCAAGGCGTGTCGTAGGCAAGCGCTTCCTCAACCAGCGAGATGAATTCGTCCGGCGACCGGTAGATTCTGACCCCCGGCGTATGGAGGTATTCGTACAGCGGAGAAATCACCACTGGTTTTCCAGTGGCGAGATATTCACGCACCTTGATGGCGCTTCCGTAGTTGGTAAACGCATTGTCCTGCACCCACGGCAGCACGCAGACGTCGATGTGATTGTAATAGCGAGGAAGTTCGGAATAGGGCTTTGGGCCCAGAAAATGGATGTTGGGGGCAGACAGCCGCACCACATTCGATTTCGCGCCGATGAAAACCCAGTGCCAATCCGGCCGAGCCTTAGCCACCTGCTCGATCAAAGCAACGTCCATGGTGTACCAATCCGCGGCGCCTACGTATCCGAGCACCGGCCGCGGAATTGCCGCGATGTCCTCGGGCGTCCCGGGAGGCAAGTTGGCGAACCGCTCGAAGTCCACTGCTTGCTCGAGGAAATAACGGTGGCGGGCTTCGGCTTCTTCATAGAGCTTGCGCCCGGAATACATCACCACAGCGGCGGACTTCTTGAGGCGGGAATCCATGTCGCGAATTACGGCACGCGAGAGTGCGCTGTCTTCGTTGACATCGTATTTGTCGGAAACCTGATAGACCAACAGCTTGGCCCCGAGCGAGCTCGCGACGTCCGCGGCCGTAGGGATGGCCACCCAAACGATGGGATGCCGCAAGTTGAGGAAGAACATCACCAATCGGAGTTGCAATGTAAGCAGCAGGCGATTTAGCGCGCGCACCGCGGATGAGCCGTACAGCGGCACGTTGATCGGCGTCATCACCCAGAGTCCCTCGGGCGCTCTTCGCAGCCAGCGCATATAGCTGCGCAGTTTGCGCCGGATTTTATGAAAGAAATCCGGATTGCCGATCGAAGGCAGGCCCATAGTGATGGAGTTCACGAACAGCACACGATTATGTTTGGCCAGGCGTTTAAGGATGTGGTTCTTGGAGTGAGGATGGTGGTACCACCAGTCCTCGCCCGCGAAACACACGATGGACTCGCCGGAAAGGGGGTAGTCGGCAGACGCGACAGTTACCGGTAAATCATCCACAACTGGAATTTGTGCGGGAACGGAACGAGCAGAGCTCATGCCTGGAAGACCCCCTCAGCAACGGCGTCGCTAATCTTGCCTTTCTTTGCGGATTGGGATTGCATTCTGGTCATATCGTTTAATTCCACCCATGAGATGCGAGTCGTAATGCGCGCGGGAATTGCGGCTCTTCCCCAGATGCACACCTTCACGGCTGGAACCGTTGCGCCGTAAGTGGAGCTGATAAGCGATGGCTGGATAGTTCCCTGAAGGCCAGCAGGTCCGGTGATCGCGAGCTGAACTTGTGGATCACCGACGATGCGGCACACAATTCCGTTTTCGGCCGCAGCTAATTGCGCGTTTCGATTGGCCGCTAGTTGAAGATTGAACTCGAAATCGTGAACGCCATCGCCATCAAGTTCGTCTTCAATGACAAAGGACGGTTCGTTGTTAACAGCGCGAATGGTCCGCGTGTGCTTCACACCAAGCGAGCAGTATCCGGTGTGTGATGCGCGCAGAAAGGAGCCATGGGCATCCTGACCTTGTTGTATTGGACTAACAGCCGCTTCGTTTCCAAGGATGAAAAGCCCGGATGGGCTGGCGTCGATATGATTCTGTTCCGTGCCGTCGATCATCATAGTGTTGTGCGCGGCAGTGCTGCGGAATCGGTTCCGCGTCGCCATATCCTTCGTGTAGCAGCCCGTGCCAGAGTCGCAGAGGACTTCCTGGCCACCGATGCGCAAAACAAAACTGAGCTTGTCGTTGTGGGTGTGGCTCCCTTTGCCGTGGATTCCATTTGGAACGGCAAAAAACAGAAGGTCCGCAGACGCATGTTTCAGAACGCCGATTCCCGACTTTGGAAGAACTTGGATTGGGCATGGCACGCCAGGGTTGAGCCGAGGTTCGGAATAGGGAGGGCGTGCGGCGTCGGTGAGACCATACCACGCGGCATCGTCACCGGCGCCGACGCCTATGCCGAACAGCCGTTGCCCCAGACCGAGCAAGCGAGAGACCCTCAGCGAATTCCTCTCTGCAACCGGGCGATGAATCATCTGCTGGAGGTCGTCGAGCAGTAGTTCGGTGCGACCGTCGTCGCAGTCACCTACGTGCGGTAATTCGCCGGAGGTGCTCGCGACGGTGTTAAGAAATTGGAACATTCTCTTAAGGCGCTCAACGAACGCTGGCGTTATTGGTGCCGAGCCATCGCCGCGCATCAGCAGCAAGGCGGTTGTAAAAAGCTGTGTGACCAAAACCTGGTATCCGATGGAAGCCTCGTAATCCCCGCCGTCTTCGTATACCTGCTTTGCCATTTCGGCTTCGATGAGTTGGCGGTATTTTCGGCGCCTTGCTGGCATGCCCTCACCGTCGAGGAAAACCGAGAGGCAGTAAAGCCCCACGACATCACTTAGGTAGTGATTGCTGGTCAACAAATGTGAGAACTCAATGTTCGCTTCGATGTAGTGCAAATGTTGAGCGAGAGAGCGGGTCACGGTCGCAAGCCAGGGCTCTTCCTTATGACCAAAGGTGGAAAGCAAATTCAGCACGAAGCAGATGCTCAGGGCACGCAGAGCCGCCTCCATCGGTATGGTCCAGTTCACCCCCACGGGAGCGGGATTGGATTGAATCCAATCCGAGAGGAGCTCTTTCGCCGCTTGGCGATAAGAGTCATCGCCCGTAAGAACGTGTGCCTTGCCAAGGATGGGCAGGAATTGTAGACGCGAAAGCTCAAGCGGCACCTTGACGTCGGAACCGTCGTGGCGAATGCAGTCGCGGCACTCGCTCTGCACATACGCCCACTCCGCGCCGGATGTAAAGTCAAGATTCCATTTCGGGGGTGTTCCTAGTTCCGCTGTGCCATAGCCTAGAAAGGGATACCGCCCTGCTCGAATCTCGTCCGCAAAGGTAACGATGAGCGCTCGGCTATGCTCATTGACGGATTGCAGATCCGGGTTGTAGTAGGGCGTACAGCGAACTTTAAGACTGCCAGGGTGGTGGAGCCGGCCAGTCATTTGCCGCTTGTTCCACTCCCTTCGTGCCCGCCACAAGACCTCACGAGCAACCAAGAGTGGCGATTCCCGTTTGAGTATCTTTATGATTCGCATTTAGGTTTCGGCTGATAGATTTGGCGCGCACTCCGCTGCCGGCTGCCTTGCGCAGTTGCGCTTCCAGACGACGGCGGAAACGACGAGGAACATCAGGAAATAGCAAACAGAGGAGACCATCGACGCGCCAGTTATCCCAAAGCGTGGGATCGCCCAGAAATTCAGGGCGACGTTAATTACTGTGTCTACGATCCAAGCCACAACGATGATTGGAGGAAAACCCTCGCTGTTCAAGAGTTGCACCATCACCGTTTCAATTCCCAGGAAATAGGTTCCCGGCATTAGCCAGGCAAATGGAGGGACCGCCGGGAGGAAATTCTGTCCAAACGCGATCGAGATGATGGGAGCCGCCGCCAAAGCGGCAATCACGACTACCGGCAACATGAGCGCCGCCGTCACAAGAACAGCTTTGTTCGCCAACTGCAGTTTTTCTTCTCTCTGACTTAGAGCTGACAGTTTGGGAAACAAGAGCAGCCCTATGACGACGGGAAACATCATGGTGTTCTCGGCGAGGACCTGGCTTATCGAGTAGAAGCCCGCTTCCGTCGCGCCGAGCATGTACTTGACCATGAGCAGATCGATTCTAAGCAGAAGAAAACCGAAGAATGCGATCGTATAAGCTCTGACGCCGATGCCAATGCTCTGGCGAAAGACTGCCAAGGATAGCTTGGGAGGCGCTGCCGAAACTCGTCTGAGGCGCAGAAGAGCCCAAAGAAAGGTCGCTATTATCGACAACAAAGTGGCACCGAAGAACAGTTCGACAGTGCTACCGTGAACCAATACGAGGACACAGATGAGCATCATGGCGAGGAGTTTGCCGCCGCATTCAATGTGGTTGTAAGCGCGAACCTGATTAACGCCGAGCAGCAATCCCTGAGTGAGAAGGTAGGCGAGACTGAAAGGAACCGAAGCCAACGCAAGCAGCAAAAGTGTGCCGTGGACCGGTGATACCTTTGGCCAGAAGACAAAACCAATCCCACTGAGGGTCGCGACGACACAAGACACGAAGACGACAGCCAACGTGTTGCCAATGAGAGCAGGCAGGAGCGCTCGGTCTTTTGCAACATAGAAGGTATTGGAGGCATGCAGGCCGAGATTGCCGAACTGCGCGCCGATCGCGCCCAAGGTGGCGGCCACTGCATAAAGTCCGCGGCCAGTGGGACCCAGTTCTCGCGCGATCACCACAGCAGTTGCAAACGTCACGAGTATTACGAGTATGCGGGTACCGTAGGTCTCTAAGACGTTGCGGCGAAGCTCCGATCCCGCCGCCATGCGCCATAGTTGAGCTGAGGCAGCTGATATGGCGGTCTTCATCGGAGAGGTTGCCTTGCCATGTTTGTACTGCCAGATGGCGTCGAGCTAGCGGCAACAGCGCTTCGCAGACCGGATTCGTGTGGAGCGACCTGAGTGTCTGCGTAATGGGCGAGGACACGCCGGGCATTTTGGCGCCAAGTGTGGCGCGCAAGGGCGGTCTCACGGGCATTGCGGCCAAGCTCGATGCGGAGTTGCGCATCACCAGCAAGTCGTTGCATGGCTTCGGCTAGCTCGTTGGCGTCACCCGGCTTGACCAGCAACGCTGTCCTCCCGTGCTCCAGCACCTGAGAGATCTGGTCAAGAGCGCTCGCGGCAATCGCTTTCCCCATCGCCATGTATTCGAACAATTTGGTCGGCGAGCCGAAAAACGGGCGTCCATCGGGCATGGGGACGTGCGGTGAAACGAGAATGTCTGCAGCGTCCAGGTACGCGCGGACGGAGTTGTGGGGAATCGCGCCGGTAAAGGTGATCAAGCGGTCGTGCGCATAGGGCTGGAGCGCATGCCGCAACTGCGGAGCAAGCGGCCCGTCTCCAACGAGAAGGAACTTCCATGGGCGGCCCGCGTGCTCGACTTTGTCCAGCAACGAACGAATCGCCTGTTCGAGCACGGCGACTCCGTGCCAGTAACTGAATGTGCCTACAAAGCAAACGACCACGTCTTCTGGCCGAAACCCCAAATCTTGCCGCAGCTTCGCGCCCCCACAGTGAGGGTAGAACCAGTCAGGATCGACGGCGTTAGGATTTACCACGATTCGCTCTCGCGGCACTCCTATTTCCATCAGCTGTTCCTTCAACGCGTTCGAAACCACTACGATCAAAGACGCGGCCTTGATCGAAACTTTCTCGCACAGCCTGAGCCACGGAGAGAACCGTGTAGGGTCCCAGTGCTTCGCGATCCAATCTTCAGAGCCGTTGTATTCGAGGACCAAAGGAATTCCCATCAGACGCGACAGAAGCGCACCGGCAAAGAGAAATTTTCCGTGTCTCTGATATAGGAGGCGCGGCCTTTTTTGTGTCAGGATTTCGTGCACGGCGGCGCTGAACTGGAAGTTATAGGACAAGGCCGCCGCTTCGCGGAAAAGGTGGAAACGACGAGATGCCGGGATGTTGTGCACATCGCACGCAGTCTGCAGTGGCCGACCGGAAAACACTGCCGCGCGCGCCCCCTCCTGCACCAGTCCTGAAAGAAAGCCCGTGATGTGAGTCAGCGCGCCACCGGGGGCATCAAGACCTGCTGGAGAGGGATATAGGAAAGCGAGGTCCAGCAGTCCGGCGCGAGCCTGAGGTTCACGCCCGAGCTTAAGCCACACCTGAAATAGCTGCAGGCAAATCCAGACGCAAGCAAACGCGAAGACATCGGCCAGGGCGGCGATGAGAGTTCGAGGAAGTAAACCTAAGAGTCTCACTCTGTTGGTCGCCTCGAATGATCCGGAGGAGTCGACGAGGATGGTTTCCCGGCATCGATGCACAAGCACTGTGGATTTGAGAAGAATCGGCTCATGCAAGGATTCAAGCGAATCGGTGAATATCAAGAGCGCTTCCCCTTTAAGGTGGCGCAAAATACGCAGCTGACGCTTCCAGCCACTCGCACGGAGTTCGATCTTCGAAAGGACTACCGCCTCGCATGCCGGATAGCGCTGCCGGGCAAAGGCGAGTGCATCTTGCTGCTGACCTGCCAGCACGAGTATGTAAACTTTGGACTGTCGGCTCATGGGAGAAACACGAGCTAGAAAGCTTGGGAGGGCAAGCGGAATCCTAGATCGGAAACCTGCTCTTCCCCGGGTTGAATTAGGTCCGGTTCGGTCAACACATATTTACAAGCCACGGCAATGGCAAACACGCACCACAGATTCAGAGGGCTATAGCCCGAACCTTCGGTGAGCCCGGTGATCCAATAAGACAAAAATATATAGAAGAAATATTTCCACACCAGGAACCCGGAACTGGAAGACTGGCGCAACTGCCACATCTGGCGGAGCAGGAAAACGGTTGCCATCACGTACGGTACAAAGCCGAGGACGCCAGTCTCCGTGAGTATCTGTGACAGGTTGCTGTGCGGCCAATCCACCGAGGTCACGCCCTGGTACGACGTAACATAACGGAGCTCTCCCGATACATAGCGGTTGAAGTTCTGAAATCCGACTCCCAAAACAGGATGTTCTACAAATACGCGAAAGCTTTGCTCGTATTCGGCAATGCGGGCGTACGCGTTTTGTCCATTGGTGCGATCTTCAAACACATTGGGTGCAAGTATGGGGACAATGAAAATCGCTCCAGCAGAAGCGCACATGAGCGCAACGCGCCAGACACGGCGGCTCATCCTTTGTTGCCAGAAGGTGTCGATAATCAGTACGAGCAACAGTGTGATCGCCACGGAACGAAACATCGGCATTAGCGCCATGCCAAGCGAGGCGGCCAGCCCAATGAAGTGAAGTATTCTCCGGCCACCGCTCAGAGGAGGACCGAGCGTCTGTCCCAGGAAGAGAAGGAAGAAAAAACTGACAGCACCCATCAGGGCAAGCGTGTCATTGCTCTCAAACGGCCCATTTGGGCGAACGATGCCCCCGTAGGCCAGTGCAGCAGTCCCAAACGGAAGCAGGTCCTGTCCCGTAACAATTTCGGCGGCCGCCACCGTTGCGCTGATGATTGAGGAGATGCAAACGGCAGTGTGAATCGAAGGAAGGTGACCGCGAACATCGAACCTGGCGATGACGCACCAGCCGAGTAAGACCGGAAGCACGAAACCGTCCAACAGAATCCTTGCGGCGTTAAGAGCGTTCGGCGAGTTTCTTAGAGTAGTGCATGCAATTGCAAAAAACACCAACCAAGCGAGTCCGGCGCGGCGTAGCCCCTTGGGCACTGCGGTAAGCGCGCTAGGCCTAACGAAATACATTCCCAAGAACGCCAAACAGATGACCACGCGGTCGAGAGTCACGATGGCGTGTTCGCGAGGAAACGCTAAGAAGTAGCCGCCCAGGGGGAGAACCGCCGCCCAACACAGCAATATTCCCTCGAGTCTGCCACGAAACACCTCACTGACCAGACTGACGAACCAGAGGACCGCGCACGCGATAACAACCACCAAGCTTGCTGTGGGCACCAGGATGAAACCGGCAACCGCAATTGCACCCACAAGGACAATGGCAGCTTCCCACAGGCTAGGCCGTTGCTCCGCTGTTATGGATAGTCCACCGAGCATAGGAATGAAAAGAGTGCGGACAGCCTTAACAAAACTCGAAGGGATCGAACTTAAAGGAACAGTTACGTGCGAAGGCTTAGTCATGGGCCTGCGTAGTCTCAACCGGGGCCAGAGTTTCGCTGAACAGACTCGAGTATTGGGGAGACGACGCCTCAGGCGCAGCGTTCGGCACAGGCGGCCAAAGCCGAAGGGCTTCTCCCGTGGCGAGCGCGTGCTGAACCAGAAGGGTAGCCTCGGTAACCTCCACCAGTTCTTCGAATGGGATGGGCGACGGCTTACCGGAACGAATCGCTTCGATGGTTAACTGGAGCTCACGGCGGTGGCCTTTGTCTTGCACACTTTTGAACTTCTGAATCTTTCCATCGCGTGCTAATTCGAGTGTCCGAAAATCGTGGAGCCGCGCGATCGCGCCCTGGCAGAAAACTTCGACAAATTCCTTTGGAATGCTGCGGTCGCCGTTAGCCAGGTAGAGCAGATTGGCGACAGATCCGTCAGCGAACTTCAGAGCGACGGCAACGTTATCCGAGGCATATTCCGTTCCGTTCGGCAAGCCGGTCGCGGCCACGCTATGAATAGGAGAGCCGATAACGGAGCGCGCCAAATCCACGAAATGACAGAACTCGCCAACGATTCGGCCTCCCTGGGAGTAAATCCAATGCTCGTGCGGGAGGCAGCCGGCGTTAATACGCGCGTGCATCAACATCGGTTCACGGCGGCCGGAGAAGAATTGACGGATCTTTTCGGTGAAAGGCGCAAAACGGCGGTTGAACCCCACCATCACGAACGGGGCGCGGCCAGCCTGCAGTTGCTCGGCATACACCTTTTGTAATTGATTTAGTTCTTCTCGATCGATCGCCAGCGGCTTTTCCACGAACACAGGCTTACCTGCGCGCAATGCCTGGGCTGTTTGGATCGAATGCGTGTCGTGGCGTGTCAGGATAAATACCGAATCAACATTGGGATCACTGAGGAGTGCGGAGGGTTGCCCGGCAGCCTGAAACTTGAAGGCGCGTTGCGCCGAAGCAGCTCCCGCGCCCGAGATGGTGGCGACGGATTGCAGGCGCACGCCCTTGATGGCCTGCAAGTTCGGAAAGATTACGCTCGACGCGAAACTGCCTGCGCCGATACAGCCCACCCTTACTTCGTCGCCGATGCGAGGCCGCGCTGCCGCCACGGCCGGAAGAGCTCGCTGTGGCACCGCCGACGCGCCGTTGTACTTCAAAATCGCTGTATACAAACCACTCTTCAAGTCGGCGTAAGCTTTTGCGCCCTCGTCGATGGCGTACTGATGCTCGATCAGTGGCGCGACATCAATCTGTCCAGTTGCCAGCAGGTCGAGAAAGGCTTCCATGTTGCGGCGCTCGGTCCAGCGGACATAGCCAATCGGGTAATCGACTCCTCCTTCTTCATACCGAGGATCGTACCTCCCCGGCCCGTAAGAGCGAGAGAGAGTTAAGGACAGCTCTTTCATGTACATGTTGTTGCGCGACACTCCCATGCCGACTGCACCGACGACAATAATGCGGCCTCGATCGCGCAGAATTTTGGCGGCCATCTCAGCGGGCTCGGCGGAGTCGGTGGCAGCGGTCAAGATAGCGGCATCGACGCCATATCTGGAGAACTCCGTGATGCTTGATGCGAGCGTCGGATCATTGGCAGCAACGGCGAGCTGCGCGCCGAACTCCGCCGCTCGCTGGACACGCTGGGGCGAAAGGTCGATAGCCACAACGCGGCATCCGGCGGCGCGAGCAATTTGGATCGTCAGCACCCCTACGAGCCCGGCACCGATCACAGCGACAGCCTCGCCGATGCCCACCTTGGCCTGTCGAAAGCCTTGCATCGCGATAGCGCCAATCGTAGTTAGAGAGGCCGCGGCCATCGATACCTGCGACGGGATGTGCACCGCGAGGTTGCGGGGAACAAAGTTGATCTCAGCATGGTTGGCGTAGGTGCCGCCGCCGCAAGCGACACGATCACCGGCGCGGAATTCGTGTACCCCTTCACCCACCGAAATTACTTCGCCCGCGCAGCTGTATCCGAGGGTCGTCAGTGTATCCAGCTTTGCGTGCACCTTCTCGAAGGCGGCTTTGACCCCATTCTGACGGGCGTAGTCGAGAACCTGTTTGACGAGATCGGGGCGTGCTTTAATCTTTGCGAGAAGCGACTTCGAACTCAGCTCGAGCGTGGCGCGCTCGGTGCCGGCGCTGATTGCAGAGTAATGGGTGCGCACCAGGAGTCCACCGGGACGCAACTCCGGTGGCGGAACTTCGTAGGTGGCCACCTCCCCTGATTTCCTATCGGTCAAGAGTGCTCGCATGAGTTCCTCTGGTTGACGTATTGCTTATGCCGGCTTACAGCCTGTGGTTCAGAAATTGACCCTGGCAAAGGGCTTTGGATTAGGTGTTATTGCGGCGAAGTTTAGTCGCTCAAGTTGGGGTAACGCTCGTCTCATGGTATGCGCCAGATCGCTATGCCGGTCGCCATTTGCAGAATGGTTTCAGCTCCCTTTTTGGCCGCGGTTTTCCCGGCGCTGTTCGGAACAAAAACAACGTCGTCTGCTTGAAGTTGCACGTCCGGAGCCTTAGCAGCCATGATTTTTGTGAGCGGGAGCGGGACATCTTGCGGACCTTCCGGAGTCTTGCGTATGAGCCTTGTGGCATCGAGTTTCGCGTTGGGGTTGGTACCCTGAGCGAGGGCGATGGCCTTCAACACGGTAATGTCGTTGCCATTTTCCATGACAAAACCGCCCGGCTGGTGGACGTCGCCGATGACGTAAACAACACCCGCCTTGCTGACGACAATCGTATCGCCGGGCTCGACGGTGACGTTGTTCTTCATCGAATCCGCCGCGCCAGTCAAAAGTGGTACTTGCATGGGATGCTGCGGATCATCGCGGCGGGTAATCAGCACGTATCGACCGGCCTTGGGGCTAGTGCCACCGGCGGCGGATATGGCGTCGTACAACGTTTTCTCTCCCAGCAAGGGATAAATGCCAGGCTTCTGAACTTCGCCGAGCACGGAAATCCCCTGCGTCGCGTATTCTTTCTCGAAAACGGTAACTTGTGGGTCGTTGAAAAGGCCCTTTTGAGTTAGCTGGCGTGCGATCAACTTTTCAGCTTGCTCGACGGAGAGTCCGGCCACGGCCACAATGCCGAGCATCGGCAGGGAAATCTCGCCGCCAGAACTAACGCGCACGTCGGTCTTGAAATCAGGCATGCCGTACAGGCTGACCTCGAGCAGATCGCCGGAACCAATCAGAAGTTTCGGCGATGAGCCGTTATTGCTGTCCGCAACGAGGGTGGTCTTAGTCGCAGATGGAGACGTTTCTACACGAACGTCTGGTGAACCGACACGCTCCTGGGCGAAGCCGTAGGCCGATGGTAAAGATAAGAACACAAGGGCAGCGAGAGAGACAGATTTAGACTTCATGACAACCTCCATAATTCAGAACGACCAGCGGGAATCGCAACATCCGCGGACTTCAGTCCACTCTGCTGCATTGACGCGCGTCAATTCTCCTCTTGTCGTTCATCTATGATTCGTCACGCGCCTCGGGCGAGGTGTTTCGGCTGATCTTGACCGTAGTAGCCGTAAAAATACTGGAATTCTGAAGAGTCCAGCTCTGTACCATTCAGAACAAAGCCCGTAAGGCGCGCGTTTACTTTGAGGAGTAAATCCTGAGCGCGCAAGAACTCCTTCTTTGCGATCTGACCAGCGCGAATGACCAGAATCACTGAATCAGCTTCGACCGACATGCGAACCGCATCGGTCATTGCCAGTACGGGTGGGGTGTCAATGATGATGTGGTCGAACTGCCTCCGCCAGCCGTCTACCAAATCCTTGAAGCCGGAGACCAGCAGTTCGGTATCCTCCGCCAGGTTAATTGGTCCGGCAGGCAGCACGTAAAGATTAGGCACATCGGGGCAGCCGACCACAAGCTCATCGAATGAGGCGGACTTCCTCAGTAGCGCGGCCAAACCAGTATTAGCGCTCAATTGCATGGCGCGGTGGACGCTGGGGCGTCGAAGGTCGGTATCCACAAGCAATACACGCCTTCGCAACCGCGCGAGCACAATCGCCAAGTTGGTGCTGACCGTGGTCTTGCCCTCCCCTGGAAGGGCGCTCGTAACCAGGATCACTGCGGGATGAACCCGGTGCGAAAGTAAGATCGACGTCACCATGGCTTTGTAAGACTCGGCGGCTATCGACATCGGGCGAAGACAGCTCACCAACTCAGGCTTCACGTCGCCGTTTACGTCATTGAGCTGGGGAGACGCCGCAATTTTGCTCTTTGCTCCCAGCAGTGGCACGACGCCGAGGGAAGGTAGGGGCGATGCAATAACAGCCTGTTCCAGCGTGACAATCTTTTCGTTCACCTTCGTCAAGCCGAACGCCAGCATCACGCCGCCGAAAAGCCCGAACAGAACAGACAGTGCAAAGTTCCGCAGAATATTCGGTTCGACCGGCAGTCTCGGCGGTCTTGCTGGATCCACAATCCAGATATTGCTCGATTTCAAGTTGGATGAAATGCTCACTTCTTTCTGTTTCTGGAACAAATCCTCGTAGAGCTTCCGGTTTGTCTCGAATTCGTGCTTCAGGATGTCGGACTGGATCACATTTGCGTTTAGCTTGTCCGCCGCTTGTTTCTGGTCCTCAAGAGAAGCTCGCAGGATGCGTTCCCGTTCCACCGCGCTTTTGTAGTCATAGGTTATCTGCTCATCGGTTCTCTTAACTTCTGCATCTACTGACTGCCGAATCTGATCAATTTGCTTTGACAGTTCGACTATCTTGGGATGTGCGGGGCCTAGCTGAACCGACGCTTGCGCCATCTGGTTCCGCAGATCGGCCAGCTGTGAACGAAGCTTTGTGACGAGGTTGTCGGGGCCCAGTTTCGCAATCAGTTCCGGCTGCCCTGAGCGGGCTAATCGGTAATTGACCTCTTTCTGGACCCTTTCCGCCTCCGCTGCCGTAAGTTCCTTGTTCAGGTCGTCCAGCTTCGCGGTCACTATGTTCTGCTTATCGTCCAAGCCAAAGATTCCATTTTCTCGCTGGTAGTCGATCAGCTTTTGCTGCGACTCTTGAACTTTGGCCTGGAGCTCCTTCAGCTGACCCGCGAGGAAGTCAGAAATCTGCGTGCTGGCCTGAAACTGGCTCTTATAGAATTTATCGACATACGCGTTAGATAATTGGTTCACGGCATCAGCGGCCAGCTTCGGATCTGCGCTTCGGAACCGAATCTCGATAAGCCGTGTACCCTTCACTTTCGAGATCTTTAAGCTCTTACGAAACAATTCCACGAGTCGATCCTCGTTTCCGGATTGACCCACGTGACTCGTAAACTTCGGGTTTTTGTCGAGGTGGAGGTCGCTGATCACCTGCATGGCCAACGCATCGGTCTCCAGAATGCCGATCTGAGTGTCAATGGCCGCGCGATCTTCTGGATCTTCCACAAGAGACGTATCCACGCCCTTGAATCCCAGCACACGACTGTCATCGTCGCTGTGAAACACCACCTGCCCGACAGCCTCATATTGAGGCTTCATCAGGAGCGATGCGGCCAAGACAATCGCCACAACAAGGAGCGTAAACACGGCGATTGTCCTTTTGCGGCGCTGGATGATGCGCCAGAGACCGGCTACGAACATTTCCTCCGGCACATTTCCCGCCCACTGGGGATAGCGGTTTGATGGATTTGACTTAAACCTTGACGCGCTTCGCGTGGGAGACTGCACCGCTGCGGAATCGCGCGAGTCGTGGTTCATCAATTCAAATTGCTTGCTCATTGTTCCTCGCCTTGACCCCGGAAGCCGTCTTATGAATTATGGGACTTTCTCCAGGGCGCTCTTCACTTTGGGCACTCCTCAATTGCGCTGGGATCAAGACTTCGCTGGAATTGCTTCGCAACAGCCTCTACGTTTCGCAAGGGTATTTGTGTGGCGTACAAACAAGGGCGAGGTACTGCCGGAAAACATGACGGTGAATTCCGAGACCCCGTGCAGCTACTTACAGCTCCGCCACTCGGGTCACATATACCCATTTCCACGAAATGGATTTAGCACCGTGCTCTGTGGAAAGGAATAAGGTAAAAAGAGGAATCCCATACAGTACAAACCACTAAAAGCGCGTCCATGAAATACCCGGCTCAGGAAGCCGCCGCCGCTCTCTGTATTTCAGGCCAGCTGATACGCCAAGCGACCACCGTCAAGAAAGGCATACGCAACCCGAGCCCGATCTTTTGCAGGTCCTTCGATCACCCAGCTACCCTTCTGACGCACCAGCTTCATCTGACTGCGCGCTCGCCACCACTGATTGATCTCTCTTGGAAGAGCACTCCAAATCTTTCCCTGAGCTCGCAAGTCAGCCAGATAGGCGAGCAGGGATTTGTACGTACTCTGCTTGCGTGGTTCTATGATGTAGTCTGGGTGAATGATGAAGCTGGCCAGTCCATGCTTCTCTGAGATCTGGGCAATTTGGCGCTTCCAATGATCGATGGAATACTCATTAAGAATAAAAAATAGAGAATAGTCCTGGGTCGTAGTGACAGGTAACTCCAAAAGCTTCCCGATGAAATAAGGCATCACCGTGCAACAGCCGCCACGCTGTGGGTCAAGATGTGCGGCATTGGGAACTGACATGTCGTAGGAAAAGTCAAGCGCTCCGTACCAGGCAAGATTGCGATAAAGCGCGCCCGAACGAAACCCGTGTGCACCAAACACACGGCCATAATTGTTAATGCGGCGTGCTCGATCGAAAAACTCGGCCTCGTTGGCAAACAGCCGCCCGTCGTGGTTCAGATCATGCACATTCACTTCGAAACCCCGCGCACGGATGCTCTCAATAAACGGCCGGCTTAGTGGATACCGTTTCTCGGGAACCAGCTGGAAAGAACTTCTAATGCCAAAGCTCTCATCGACGTCCATCAGGGCGGGACAAAAATCACGCCCTTCAACAGCTTCCACATCGTGCGTAACCGCCGCGCAACTTGGAAGCCCTT
>Ga0210384_10001524_pt1 | contig 31268 bp, 28 predicted proteins | sample IncBWH2MmetaG_FD_160574 | JGI IMG/M metagenome (GOLD analysis project Ga0210384, IMG submission 160574) | Forest soil microbial communities from Barre Woods Harvard Forest LTER site, Petersham, Massachusetts, United States - Inc-BW-H-2-M | ecosystem: Environmental > Terrestrial > Soil >...
GTCGTCCCCTGAATTTTTCCTCTTCTCTTCGACTCATTCAGGCTAACACAAATATGTTTTGAGTGTAAAGGAATGTAAACATTCTTCGCGGGGCTCTTTTTTCGTAATGGAAGGCACTGGGGAGTTGCGTTGCGACGCCAAATTCGGTTGAATGCTTGGTGCGAGTGCAGAGAAGGTTTAAGAGGAGAGCGAAAAATGCAAAAGCGAATCGCGATAGCTGCTGCAATCTGTCTTGGGTTGGGCTTTTTGGCCACGCAAGCGTCGAGCCAATCGGACAAGAGCAAGCGACCCAGTCCGCCGGCAACGGCGAGCTGCGACTTAGGCGGAGGAAAAACGCTTACAGTAGATTATTCGAGCCCCAAGGTGAAGGGCCGCAAGATTTTCGGAGACCTGGTCCCTTACGGACAGCCCTGGCGCGCAGGAGCAAACGAAGCGACCACCTTTGTGACGACCGCGGATTTGAAGGTGGGCGGCAAGGATGTGCCAGCAGGCGACTATACGATTTTCACGATTCCCGAAGAGAATAAATGGACGCTCATCGTCAGCAAGAAAACGGGAGAGTGGGGGATTCCCTACCCCGGCGCCGGCTCGGATCTGTTGCGCGTGGACATGAAAGTCGGGAAGTTGCCGAGTACCGTCGAGGACTTCAAGATTTCATTCAGTAAGGCCGGCAGCGGCTGTACGATGAACATCGCCTGGGAAAACACCCAAGCTTCCATAGAAATCGCCAAGAAGTAGGACAGACTCTCTTGCCTGTCCGCTTTTCTCATTCTTAAAAGGCCTGTAACAAGAAAGAGATAGACGGGAACGTCTGTCCCGCCATCATGAATTTTTCGTTCGAACGAGCGAAAGAAATTCGTCGCGCGTCTGCTTGTTGTGACGGAAACCTCCAAGCATAGCGCTCGTCACAGCCTGACCATGCTGCTTTTCCACGCCGCGCATCTGCATGCAAAGATGGCGCGCTTCGATGATTACGCCGACACCTTCCGGGCTGATTTTGTCCTGAATAGCCGCCGCAATTTGACTGGTAAGCCGCTCTTGGATTTGCAGCCGCCGCGCGAACATGTTGACCAACCGCGCGACTTTGCTCAGGCCGATGACACGCTTGTTGGGAAGATAAGCCACGTGGCACTTCCCAAAAAACGGCAGCAAGTGGTGCTCGCAGAGGCTGAAGAACTCGATGTCCTTCACCACTACCATCTCATCATAGGAAACGCTGAACGTCGCTCCATTCAGAATATTTTCCGCGTTTTGCAAATAGCCGCTGGTCAAAAATTTCAGGGCCTTTTCATAGCGCTCCGGCGTCTTGCGCAGCCCTTCGCGATTCGGGTCTTCGCCGATCAGCTTGATGATTTCGCGCACATGACAGGCAATCCTCCGCGCGTCCAGCAGTTTCTCTTCATTCAAGATGATTTCTTCGGTCGGTTTAGCCATTAATTTACCCCTCGAAGCCTTCTGGATTGTCTCCGGCGTACTCAAAACTATTGTTCGACGTTTCCTGCACGCGCACGCGTTCGAGCTGCGCCTTCGGAAACGCTTTCAACCGCCGGAAAATCTCTATACACAAATTCTCAGTCGTCGGGACTGTGCTGCGAAACGCATCAACATCTTCATTCAGCGACTTGTGATCGAACGGCTCGAGGACTTCGCGCTCGACAAAGCCATCAAGATCGGCAAGATTCGCAATCATCCCGGTGGCAGGATCGACTTTCCCCGACACAAGGACTTCCAAAATATAGTTGTGCCCGTGCCCGTAAGGATTATTGCACTTCCCGTAGAGGCGCCAGTTTTCTTCCTCGCTGAGGGCCGGATTGTGCAGCCGGTGTGAGGCAGCAAAGTGATAGCGCCTGCCCAGTTCCGTTTTCACCGCGCCGTTATGTGCGCCGGGACTCATCACGCTTTGGCCCCTTCTGATCCGTTGCGGTAACAATCGGCAAAGAGGTCGGGCGTCTCATATAGCCGCACGCGGTGCAGCTTTCCTTGCTTGATCTTGGGATCGAGCAAGTTCCAAATCACGCGCGCGATGTTCTCGCACGTCGGAATCTGCCCGGCAAGCTCGGGAACTTCGTAATTCAAAAAACGGTGGTCCATGCGCTGCATCACTTCACGCTCGAGAATTTCTTTCAAATCTTTCAAGTCCAAAACCATTCCGGTCACGGGGTCGGGTTCACCGGCAACAGTCACTTCCAAAGTGTAGTTGTGTCCGTGTCCATGCGGATTGTTACATTTGCCAAAGATGCGGCGGTTCTCCTCCGGCGAGAAATCCGGATTGTTATAAAGGTGCGAAGCGGCGAACTCGATTTTGCGTGTGAGCAGGACCATAGCGTTTGGTTTGTCGCTTCTTTTATCTATCGGGACGCGCCGTGGAGAGTTACCGGAACTTCCCGTCCTTTCCATTCAACCTTCCCCTTCGCGTAGCCTCGATACGAAGCCCAGAGCACACCCGCGTACAACACCACCGCGGGCACGTAATAAATGATGAATTTAAAAGGGTATTGGTTACGAGATAGCTCCGCCCCATATGTGAATTGCCGAAGCAAAAGGAAACAGACGCCCAAAAAGGGAGCGACGGGAATTTTTAGCCCCAGAAGAATGAGAGCCACGGGAATCCACGGGATAGCGGATTCCATTTCTCGTAAGACAGCGCCCGGCGTGCCACCGACGAGCAAGTAAAGATTTTTCTTCCAGCCTTGCCACATCGCGCCGAACGATCGGTACATCCGCACGCGCACGATTCCCTGCCCTGGACCGAACCACAGGCGAAATCCTGCGGCTTTGGCGCGCTTTGCGAGAGCGACATCTTCGAGTACATCCGACGCGACGCTCGCGTGACCGCCGATGGAATTGTAAGCGTCGCGCTGCATCATCAGAAACTGCCCGTTGGCGGCTGCCGCAGGCGAAGCCGAGTTGTTCACGGCTTCGTAGGAAAAATGTTTTGCCAGGCGGCTATAGACAAACGGGATGAGTGCCTTCTCGTACCACGATTGCGTGATTTGCTCCGGCGAAAAAGAAACTAGCGCGGCGCCCGTTTCCTGCGCGATTTGCAGCGCTCGCGCGGCCGCGCCAGGTTGCAACTCAGCATCAGCATCGGTGAACAGTAGCCACGGGCTCTTCGCTTCTTTCGCGCCGAGGTAAACCGCATTGTTTTTTCCTACCCAGTCTGGAGGAATTTCCTGGGTCTCCAGCAGACGCAGCCGCGGAATCTTCAGCATCAACCCGCGAACAATTTCCGCAGTTTTGTCCGTGGATTGGTCATTCACGACCAGAATTTCCGCAATTTCGGGTTGCAGCGCCAGCGATTCGACGCAAGCAGCAATAGCGCCCTCTTCATTTCGCGCCGGCACGATCGCGCTGATCGAAGCCGACCGAAAGGCGGGCTGTGCGCTCGAATTTGGCGATTCGTTGGTCACGGCAAAGTCAGGGGACAAGGACCAGTTTTCGATCCCAGGCGGATAGGCTAGTATAGCATTCGATGAGAATCGGGCCGAAGATACTGGCTTGGGGAGGCCTTACGGCCTTTCTAGGCATAATTGTCGTTTTTGCTCTGCCGAGCTACCGCCATGGCGAAGCGTCCATCGCCGGTAAGCGCGCGGAAGATTTCCCCATGCAGCTCAATGGCAAGCCAGCGCGTCTTTCCGACTTTCACGGCAAGGTCGTAGTGCTGAACTTCTGGGGCACTTGGTGCCCGCCGTGCATCGAGGAAACTCCCGCGCTGAACCGCCTACAGAAGTACATCGCTTCACGCAACGGCGTTGTTCTCGGCGTAGCTGCCGATGAAGACCCCGCTGTGTACGAACAATTTCTACGCGACCAGGGGGTAATTTTCCAGACCTACCGTGATCCAGCCACAAAAGACAATCACTCGCCCATCGCTCAATCGTATGGAACGGTCAAGGTCCCGGAAACCTACATCATCGACCGCCAAGGCAAAATTGCCCGCAAGATCATCGGATTCCAGGAATGGGATTCCCCAGAAATGCTTGCATACTTCGATTCCATCCTCGGCCAAAGCTAAAGTTTTCGCGGAAAAATCGCACCTTTCCTACTGCAAGGCTGCTGGCAGGTCGAGATTGGCGGCTCGCATGCAGATCCTGAAAAACTTCGCCTCACTCCCTCACGAGGTTTGACGGGATTCACAGGACGCCCTATGATTCAGCGCACTGGTCACTCCCGATGGTTGGCAAGACATTCGCCCACTATGTCGTGCTCGAAAAGGTTGGTGCCGGCGGCATGGGCGTGGTTTTTCGTGCCCGGGACGAAACGCTCCGCCGCGATGTGGCCCTCAAGCTCCCACCGACGGATTCTGTCACGGACGCCGAGTCGCGCGAGTTGGTCCTTCGCGAGGCCCGTGCAGCCTCCGCGCTGAATCATCCGCACATCTGCACGATATATGAAGTGGGCGAGGTCGATGGCCAGGCTTACATCGCGATGGAATACATTGCCGGCGAAACGCTCAATCGCCGCATTCCTCCAAATGGTCTGCCAACGGAGTCCGTACTGGATCTTGCTGCGCAAGTGGCTGACGCCCTGGATCATGCCCATACGCAGGGAATTCTCCATCGAGACCTGAAGTCGGCAAACGTACGAATGACTTCCTCCGGCCAGCTAAAGGTACTGGACTTTGGCCTGGCAATCAGCATTAAGGAAGCCTCGCTCGATGGCGATACGCATTCCGACATTCTCGATTCGGGAAACGCGGCCGGAACCCTGGCCTACATGGCGCCGGAGTTGCTCCTGGGAAAAGCACCAGATGTGCGCACGGATATCTGGTCCATGGGCGTGCTTTTTTACGAACTGGCGGCGGGCGCGCTTCCCTTTCAAGGGCGCACGGCCTTCGAATTGAGGAGTGCCATCCTGCGGGGTTCACCGGCCGCATTGCCGACGCACGTTACACCCGGACTTCGTGCAGTGATCATGCGCTGCCTCTCCAAAGAGTCCGAGACCCGTTATCAGCGTGCGAGTGAAGTTCGTGCGGCTCTGGAGGCATTGCTGTCGGACACCGGCGTTGCGCCGCGGGAGGCCTTGCAGCCCGCACCAAAGTCAAAGACCTGGTATGTGCTCGGGGGGGCGAGTCTCATAGTCGCCGTGGCAGTCGTCCTGTTCTTGTACGGGCGCATCAGCAAACCCTCGCCTGGCCCACAAACAGGCGGTAAGTTGCGGCTTTTCCTTTCCTCGGAGAACTTCCTCAGCGGCCCAACGCTGTCACCGGACGGAAAGATGGTCGCCTACATTCAGGAGGAAAATGATGGGAGGGAAGAGCTGTACGTCAGCAGGCTGGCCGGCGGCGAGCATGTGAAGTTGACGAATGATGATTCCAAAAAGGAGGATCCGCAATTCTCCCCGGATGGCGAGAAGATCGCCTTTGTTCGCCGGGTTGCGAATTCGACGCTACCCGAACTTTGCGTCATACCGGCTCTAGGTGGCGGTATCGTTCCATTGATTTCCGGAGCCGGACTCCCGGCGTGGTCTCCCGACGGCAGCAGATTTGCTTTCGTCCTAGGGAAGCAAGGAGAGCCCGAAGCAGTCGCGACCTCCGCCGCAGATGGCTCGGACACGCGCGTCATTCTGAAAGGCGATGATGTCTATCCATTCTTCGGGCGTGTTGCGTGGTCGAGTGATGGCAATGTTCTAGCCGTTTCCCGAAGCCGGGGCGGCCAGAATCGGGACATTTGGATCGTGCCAGCACATGGGGGAACGGCAAAGCCCTTCACGAAAGACGCCGTGGCAGTGTTCAGCGATTCGCCGGTCTTTACGCCGGACGGCCTCGGCGTGATCTATCGTTCCAACCGCGGTGGCGCTTCGAACCTCTGGTGGCAGCCCCTGGACGCCAACCCGCCAGTCCAACTAACGACCGGCCCCGGCCCTGATGCATTCCCAAGTGTGTCGCGCGATGGCACGATTGCGTTTCTGAATTCCCGGTCGCGAAACTCGCTCTTACTCCATTCACTTTCAGATGGCGCCAGCACGACGCTAGGGAACGACGTTTCACGCTTGTGGGCTCCGGCGTTTTCGCCCGACGGAAAGGACATCGCCTATTCGCGCGGAGAACCCGATGGATCGTGGCATATATGGAGTACTGCTACTAGCGGAGGAGAAGCGCGGCAGATTTCTTCTGGAAAAGTACCGGAGATCTATCCCCGCTTCACACCCGACGGCAGCTCGATCTACTTTTGTACCTTTGGAAAAGAACCGTTGAGCATCTGGCGCGTGGCAACCAAGGGTGGTCCAGCAACCCAAGTGACGCCTCCAAATGCGGGAAGTGATTCCTACGGCGACGTTTCACCCGATGGGCGATCGCTGGTGTTCGCGCGGACAGAGAACAATGTGTCGCATATCTACGCCGCGCCCACGGACGGGAGCGGCGCCGCGCGGCGTGTTCTCGAAGCCCCAGGAACTGTTCCGCGATGGTCTCCCGACGGAAAATGGATCAGTTTCAGCCCCAACCGAGGATTCTCCAGCGGCGTTTTCATTGTGCATCCTGATGGAACCGGCCTGCGGCGCCTCACCGAAAATGGGGGCTGGGCAGTCTGGTGGCCTGATGGGGAACAGATCGGCTTTCAGATAACGGGGGCGGATGGGAACACACGGGTTCAAGTGTTCAGCCTGAAGACCGGAGCAACGCGGACTTTGTCGGACCTTCAGTTCTCCGGTATTAATTACGTATTCGATGTATCGCGGGATGGAAAGTGGCTCGTTACTACAAAATACCAGCACGTTTCGGACGAGATCTGGCTGCTGGAACCTGCCCGCAAGAATTGACGAGTTCGGGTCCAAGAATCACAGAGCGACCTTGCGAAGGCGCAAGGCGTTGGCGATGACAGAGACGGAACTGAAGCTCATGGCCGCGCTTGCAAGCATGGGGCTGAGAAGCCAGCCGAAGATTGGAAAGAAAACACCAGCGGCGATGGGGATGCCCAGCGCGTTGTAGAGAAAAGCAAAGGCCAGATTTTGTTTGATGTTGCTGATTGCAGCGCGGCTCAGTTTGCGGGCGCGCACGATGCCGCGCAGGTCGCCTTTCACTAGAGTAATTCCGGCGCTCTCGATCGCCACATCGGTTCCCGTGCCCATCGCAATGCCTACGTGCGCGGCGGCAAGCGCGGGTGCGTCATTGACGCCGTCACCGGCCATTGCCACGATGCGACCTTGATCGCGGAGGCGTTTTACAATTTCCCCTTTTTGCTGCGGTTGGACTTCCGCTTCGAATTCTTCGATGCCGAGTTCGTTGGCAATCTTTGCTGCTGCAGCGCGGCGGTCGCCCGTCAGCATCACAATGCGAACGCCGTCCTCGCGCAGCGCACGAATTGCCTCTGGTGTGGACGCTTTGATCTGATCGCTCAGAAAAAAAGCCCCAGCAATTTTTCCATCGATCGCCAAGTAAACAGCAGTAACTGCCCCCGTGCCTGCTTCGACGGAAGCGGGATTCCCTTTCGCGGACACTTCAATTCCCCGCCCTTTCAAGAATGTGGCCGTACCTGCGAGGACTTTCTTGTCCTGGACGCGGGCTTCTACTCCTCCGCCAGCGGTGGCGAGAAAGTCGCTCGCTGGTTCCAACGGCAATTTCTTTTCTTCGGCGGCGCGAACAATGGCGCGGGCCAAGGGATGCTCACTGGAACGCTCGATGCTCGCAGCCAGCGAGAGCAGCTCGTCGTTTGTGAAGCCGGATGCCTCGAAAACTTCAACACCTGTGATCTGCGGCTTGCCTTCGGTGAGCGTGCCGGTTTTGTCGACGACGAGCGTGTCGACTCTGGCGAGCGTTTCGAGGGCTTCGGCGTTTCGAACGAGGACGCCGGCGTGTGCGCCGCGGCCGACAGCGACCATGATGGACATGGGAGTCGCGAGGCCGAGGGCGCAGGGGCAGGCGATGATCAGCACAGCGACGGCAGCGATGAGCGCGTGCGCAAAGCGCGGCTCAGGACCGAAGAACGCCCATCCCGCGAACGCCAGCACAGCCGCTACGATTACCGCGGGCACAAAATAGGCGGCCACTTTATCCGCGAGGCGCTGCATCGGGGCACGGCTTCGTTGAGCTTCGCTGACGAGTTTGACGATTTGCGCGAGAAACGTTTCGCTGCCAACGCGTTCAGCCCGCATAACAAAAGTTCCGTTTGTGTTGAGCGTGCCGCCAGTAATTTTATCGCCCGCGGATTTTTCGACGGGCATCGGCTCGCCCGTGACCATCGACTCGTCGACAGCACTGGCGCCCTCGAGGATGACGCCGTCTACCGGAACACTCTCTCCCGGGCGCACGCGCAGACGGTCTCCCGCTCTGACGACGTCGAGCGCGACATCTTTTTCTGTGCCGTCAGGCGCGACCGAGTGCCCTTGCTTGGGGACCAGGTTGAGCAGAGAGCGAATCGCGCTGCTGGTCTGCTGGCGTGCTCGCAACTCAAGCACTTGTCCCAGCAACACTAGAGTCGTGATGACGGCGGCAGCCTCAAAATAAGTTGAGACCGCACCCTGCATGTCACGAAACGAAATGGGAAAAATTTGTGGAAAGATAGTTGCCACAACGCTTTCAAGATACGCGGCCCCAGTACCCAAGCCGATAAGGGTGAACATGTTCGGGCTGCGGTGGACAATCGAGGCCCAGAAGCGCTGAAAAAATGGCCAGCCGCCCCACAGGACCACCGGCGTGGCAAGAACGAATTCGAGCCAATTGCGAGCTACCGATGAGAGCGGCAGCCTGAGCGCATCGCCAAACATAGCGACAAGCAGAACAGGCAGAGACAGGGCGGCGCTCACCCAGAATCGGCGACGCATGGAATCATATTCGGAATCCCCTTCCACTTCCGCCATTGCGTCCATCGGCTCAAGGGCCATGCCGCAAATCGGACAGCTTCCCGGACCAAGCTGAACGATTTGCGGATGCATCGGACAGGTGTAACGAATCTTTTTCTCGTCAATCGCGGCGCGCGATGTAGAACTACTGGACTGTTGCTTCGCTTCGCGCTCGGCGTGCGCGGGAGCGTGGTCCATTGCGGCGGTCTCGGGAGCAACGAGAAACTTCTCCGGCGCGCGGGAAAACCGCTCGGCGCAGCCCTTCGAACAAAAGTAGTAAGTGTCTCCATCGTGCTCGACTTTAACGGCCGCTTTTTCCGGAACAACCTCCATCCCGCAGACGGAGTCCTTGTATTTGATCGACCCCTGCAAAATCGGGAGTGACGTTCCACCTGCATTCTGCGAATTCATTACGAATCTCCTTGTTTTCGGCGGGCTATCGCAGATGCGCGTAGATCAATTCGAGCAGTTCGTTGTACATGGCTTCGGTCTCTTCTTTTTTTCCGCTCTGCAGAGCCTTCGCCGCGCAATGATGAAGATGATTTTTCATCAGATTGCGCGCGACGCCGCGCAACGCTTCCTGCACGGAAGCGACTTGTGTGATAATTTCAGCGCAGTAGCGGTCTTCTTCCACCATCTTTTGCAAGCCCCGAACCTGCCCTTCGATGCGGCGCAAGCGCTTCCGGTTGGCGTCTTTTAGCTCAGGGTCCACGCCTGCGGCTTTGCGTCCGCCAGCTGCCGACGCGCAAGCGCAGTCCGCCGAAGAAAGTGCGCCGCGTCCTCTTGAGCCGCCGTGAATCTGCTTCAGCGCGTTTGCCGACATGATACCCCCCGCCCCTATTTATACCCCTACCCCCTATTTATTGTCAAGTGAGTGCGAGGCTGCGGGCCGTCCACTTGCGGCAGACTGCTATAATGCCGACATGACACTCGTGGAAATTACTTACGAATTGCAATCCCCGCTGACGCAGGATCAACTGCGGCGTCTGGGTGAGTTTTCCAATACGTATGGCCTACGGCGCTTTCATTTCGATAAGCGCAAGAATCACTTGTCGTTTGAGTACGACGCTTCGCGACTGCGGGACACACAGATTGCGCATGTGCTCGGGCAGGCGACCATCGCCGTAGCGCGCAGAGTCAGCGAGACAGGTGCCAGCCCGGAGATTCGACCTCTAGAAGCGTGAGCGACGCAGCAGCGGAGTTCACTTCTTTGCGGTTGGGACAGTCTTGAGTCTTTCTAACTTGTAGTTGATGTTCCGGAAAAAATGAGGCCCCCGCTTGGGATCGGGGGCCTCGGAGAGTGCGTTTCGTTGTCAGTGTCGTTTTCACACCGACGCGTGGGGTCATCCATCCTAGCTTCCCTCTCAGAGGCAGGTGGGAACGAATTGCGAAAAGTGGCGAGCAAGCCCCTTCCCCCTCGCTCGCCTCTCTTCTCAACTCGTCATGTGAAACGCACTCATGCCCCCCTCTATTGCACGGGCTGCGCCAATGTCAGCCGCGCTCGGAGTTTTCACCAAGTCTCTCATTAACAAATACTTGGCTGAGCTACTGGATCTCGTGCAGCGCCCCAAATCCGTCCCGCAAGTCCACTTTGGAACTCGCTAAAACTGATTCGGGAATACGCTCCTTCTCCCCTCGACGCTTCGCCGATCCCACCTGGTTACAGGACCCCGGTAACAAGATTTTCAGACTCCCCGCGCTATCGGTTTTCTGGCGCAATGCCCACAGTATCCCTCTATGCTCATCCTCTCCGGCAACCATCACCTGCGGCGGACTTTGGGATTCGGAGCCGCGTCTCTTCTCCTAAGTTTTCTTGCGGGATCGCTAATTTTGTCGGCAAACACACCGGGAGAGTTGCGTACCGCCACCGTCGGCACTTGTTATTGCCACTGCGCGGAATCTAGCGCGCACCGCAGCTGCGTGAAGATGTGCGAATCGCCAAAGTACGCCGCACGACGTTGGGCGACAACCTGCGCCAAGCCGCGGTTCAAACTACCTGTCGAAAACCACGACGCTGGCCCGCGATTTGAGCATCCGGGCCGAAACGAAAGAGCGCAGAACGCAAATCCAGCGGCTGCAAGCTAGACAGACACTTGCGAGTGGATAGGTGGGGCGACAGGCCGGTCGGTGGTCTCCTCTGACTCGCCCAAAAGCTTCGCTAACATCTCTGGAATCTCAAAGATGGCGCGATTGTCTAGTGCCGCGACATTTTTGCTAAATTCAGCGAGCCTCGCGGGCTCTAAAATCTGTTGCACTCCTTCAACAATATCATCAAAGCTTTTCAAGACGATGCCAACACGCTTTTCCGTCACCCACTCCGCGTTGTAGCGCTCCTGGGGCAGCGTCCAGGCGTTGCACTCGATGAGGACGGGGAGCTTGCGAACCATGGCTTCGGCGATGCTGCCTGGGCCGGGCTTGCCAATCAGGAAATCCGCTGCGCGCATGAGTTTGTGTACTTCCTTTGTAAAACCAACAACATGCACGGGCATGTCCCATTTTCGAGCGCGCAATTTCGCGGCTAGTTCTTCGTTGCGCCCGCAGATCAAAATCAGCTGGAGAGGAAGACCTGCCGCATTCAACCGTTCGGTTAAATACAGCATCACTTTCGATCCGTGTCCGCCGAACAGGACAATCGCGGTTGGAAGATCGGGTCGCAAACCCATCTCTTTGCGAAGCGCGACTGGGTCGACATCGTCTTTCACGTAAAAATCGGGGCGCAGGATCATTCCAGATGCTGGAAAAATATGGGAGTTGTCGTGGCCAAAGGCGCGCGCTTGCTCTACCGCGCGCTCCGTTCCAGCGATGACGTATTGCTCCTTGATTGGCTCGATCCAGAACCGCGGAGGATAATCCGCCAAGTCTGTAATCAGCGTCACAAACGGACGACCGGGATAGACCGCTTTCCAGCTTTCGCAGATTTCGCGATTAAAGTGCGGAATGACAGAAACCAGGAGATCGGCCGGGTGCTCGCGCCAGAATCCTTCGAGTAAACGCACCATGGGGCCGTGGAAGAGCCGTATTGTAAGTTGCAGAACCCGCAAGAGATACTTGCTGCCGAGGGTCCAGCCGTTCTGCAGCATGATGTTGTATTGCTGCTGGATACGAATACCGGTGAGTTTGCGAAGTACGTCCAAGCGATCTGTTAAGTCCTGGAATTGTACAAGTTCCACCTGCCAGTCCCGCCCCTGTTGGGCCGCAATCGTCTGGAGGGCGACCGCGGCATTGCGATGTCCACCTCCGCCATCGTGGAAGACAACGTGAATCTTTTTCATGGCAGAGATTCTGCCATGCGATCTCGGCTCTGCAGCAAGAGCATGCTCCAGGCCATGTGGATAACTTTGGAAGTCCAATGTGCTCAAGGAGTTCCATGGACACATTCATGTACAATTCGCGACCTCTTCATGGCCTGTTCATATCGCTGGTTAACAATAGTCTCATGCGCTGCGACCTCCACATTCACTCCATCGCATCAGGCATGTGTGACACTCCCGTCTTTAGGCGGATCTGCCGCGAGTCCTACAACCAGCCCGAGGAGGTTTACTCCCGGGTGAAGCAACTGGGTATGACCATGGTGACGTTAACCGACCACGACTCGATTGATTCCGGGGAAGTTCTCCGGAAGTACCCGGATTTCTTTCTAAGCGAGGAAGCGACCGTACAGATGCCCGGTGGAACCCAGATGCACCTGGGTGTCTACGGAATCACGGAGCGCGACCATGTAGAAATCCAACGCCGGCGTAAAGACTTCATTTCGTTGATGATGTACCTCACGGAGAAGAAACTGTTTTTCAGCGTGAACCATGTTTTCTCTGGGTTGACAGGCCGTCGCCTCGATGAAGACTTCTGCTGGTTCGCCTCCTACGTGCCAGCGTTTGAGACGCGAAACGGCGAGATGTGGCCCCAAGCCAATGAGAACGCGGCTCGGCTGGCATCCCAACTGGGCAAGATCGCCATTGGAGGGAGCGATTCGCACACGATGGCGGGCGTTGGGCGCACGTACACGGAAGTACCCGGCGCGCGAACGGTGGACGAATTTCTCGCCGGACTTCGGGCAGGCCAGGGGCAGGTGCAAGGAGAGCATGGCAGCTACGCCAAGTTGACTGCGGACGTTTTCCGCATCGTGTGGTCTTTGTGGACGGAAAAGCCGTGGACTCTGGCACTTATGCCCCTTGCACCGCTGGTTCCGGTTTTTACGGCGAGCCACTGGATGAACGAGATTCGCTTTTGCCAGAAATGGTCGGCTGCACTGAAGCGCGGCGAAAAGCACCAACGGATGTTCTGGGATATGGATTCTAGCTTTGAGGCGAACTGGGGCTAGATGGGCTAACAACCATGGCTGTCGCACGCACCGTCTGGGGATTCATCGAACGGCGGGATTACCGCGTGATGCGGCGGATGAACCGCTGGCGAGCCCCGCGGTGGGTGCGACTGTGGATGATCCTAGCTACCCGGATGGGAGACGGCTGGCTGTGGTATGGGTTGGGGATCATGCTGCTGATCGACGGGGGGCCTCAGAAGTTTTATGCAATTGGAGCGGCGGGGAGTGCAGCAGCATTGGGCATTCTCGTCTTCAAAGCGTTGAAAAGACTCAGCCAAAGGCCTCGGCCTTGCCAACTGGAGCCACATTGCTGGTCTAAGGTTTTGCCGCCGGACAGGTTTTCGTTTCCGTCTGGGCACACCATGACGGCATTCTCGATCGCACTGGTGGTGAGCTACTTCTATCCTTCGCTGGAAGGGGCGCTCTTTTTTCTGGCGATCAGCATCGCGGTTTCTCGCATTGTGTTGGGAATGCATTTTCTGAGCGACGTGTTGGCGGGGATGGTTCTGGGTGTGGCGCTTGGATGCGCCTCGATTACAACCTTCGCATCTCTTGGATGGGTTTAGAGCGCAGAAGGCGGAGCAAGACCCGCCATTTCGGTGGATTGCGCGGCGGATTGATCGCTCCCTGCGAAAAACCTTGAATAGGCTTATAGGGGTTTCGGGTGGGCTGCGAGGGCTTCGCGGAACGCGGCGAGATTGCTCTTGTCTACCGTGGCAGTGCCGGTATCGACCCAAGCGGGCATTGGGGGTGCTGGGGCGGTGCGCCAGTCTTTGAACTCATGGACGGCGTTGTGATGCAGGTCGTCGGCAAACTTCAGACCGTAGAACGCCATGATGTAGGGCTTTTGGACGATGGTCGCGTTGATCCAGCCTTTTTCAACCGCGTCGAGCGTCTCCGGATCCTTGTCGAAGGAAACGATGGCGATTTTGCCAGTCAGGTCCAAGCGGTGAAGGGCTTCGGCAACTCCCGATCCGCCAGAAGCCTCGAGACAAATAACTCCGTCAATCTTTTCTTTCTTTGCCAGGAGAGCAGATACGCCGTCATTGGCGTTGCGGGGATCTCCCTTGTCGTCAATGGTCTGTGAGATTTTGATGCCTGGGTATTTCTTGAGAGCTTCGGTGACACCTCGGACCCGCTCGTCAAGATTAGACTGTCCCGGGATGGTGATGATAACGACTTGGCCCTGGCCCTTGAGAATATCCGCCATGCGCTTGCCGCTTTCCTGTCCGGCGCGGAAGTTATCGGTGCCAACGAAAAGAATGCGGCGGGAATCAGGCGCATCGGCATCGATGCAAATGACTGGGATACCTTGCGTCACGGCGCTGTCAATCGCGGGTTTGAGAAGCGGTTGGCTCATCACGGAAATAAGAATGCCTGCGGGATGAAGGGCAACGGCCTTTTGAAAGGCGTCGAGCTCTTCTTGTGGCGAAAGAGTGGCGGGGCCATCCATTTCCGCTTTGACGCCCATGCCTGTGGCGGCGTCGCGCAAACCTGCCTCGGCTTCTTGCCAGTAGGGCAAACCGATGTTTGCGGAGATCAAATAGTATTGTTCTTCTTTTTGGTGATACGGCTCCTGGCAGGCAGCGAGAGCTGCGCCAAGAATGACAGCCAGAATCGCCAAGCTTTTGGGATGGAGTTTCATTTAAGGTCTCCTTTGCACGAAGTAGCGGATCGGGATCGACGAAAAACTAGAGACCCGAAGTTCCTGGCGCAAGAGGGTACCACAAGAGTTGCAGAGTACAACTGTTGAGGCTGCGGGATGGGGGGTGAGTTTCCGATTACGGCTGCGGCCTTTAGAGAAGGCCACGTTTTGGCGACCTAGAGGTTGAGATCTGTCGCTATTTCGACCGCTTTACTGCGCCAACAAGGCCGGGATAGGGGTTCACGGCCTTTCCCCTCGACCATTGCTTTTCGGGTCCCAACTCGAAGATTGCAAAATGCAAGTGTGGCGTGCTTTCAACCGCGTTTCCAGTCGATCCCACAAAACCGATGACGTCCCCAGGCTGGACCGACATTCCCTCGTGCAACCCTTCTGCGTACCGGTCCAAGTGTGCGTAGTAGTAGCAATACTCTCCCTTTTCATCGAACTCGTATATGGTGATGCCGCCCGGTTTGCTGAGGAACAATTTGCGAATCGATCCAGGTACCACGGCATGCACGGGTGTTCCCCTCGGCTCGATAATGTCCATCGCCTCATGACGATGTCCGTTGTGAATTTCTTCGAAGGAATCTCGCAGATTCGCGAGCGTGAGCCCGCTGATCGGCGGAGTCATTTCGAGAATCGAAGAGGACCTGCCAACAGCGAAAGTCGCTAGAAAAAGTAAAGGAATATAAAGCAATAGCCTCAAGCCTGATCCTCCAAACCTATTCCGGGAATGAACGGTGTGCGGCATCTTCTTCAACTGGGTATACCCAGCCGCTTCGCCACGCCGGGACACGACCTGAAAGCGGCGTTCCATGGAGCGCCAGTACGCGCCGCAGTGCCTTGAGCGATTGGCTGAGCTGAGCGCTCTTGCATGACACCGTATCTTTCCGAACGGCGAACTTCGCTCTCTCATTTCTCGAACACGACCCGCGTACCCTTTGTGACCAGACCAGCGAGTTTGCTGGCATCCCAGTTTGTGAGCCGGACGCACCCGTCAGACTGGGAATAGCCGATCTCTCCCGGATCAGGCGTGCCGTGGATACCGTAGTGGGGATCGCTGATGCCAATCCACACAACACCCACTGGATTGTTTGGGCCCGCTGCGATGGTCGCCTTGGCACTAGTGGGATTGGGATCCCAAAACAAGTCGGGGTTGTAGTCGTAGGTTGGATTTCGCCGCACCTCAGTGACCTTCCAATTTCCGAAGGGGAGTGGAGCATGCACGCTGCCGCTGGTCACGGGGGCGAAGAAAATAATTCGCCCTTTCCCGTCATATACTTTCAGGACCGATGCCTTCTTCGAGACAATCACCTTGACCACACCTGCACGGAGCCGCTCGGCGTTCAAAGCCTCTCGTTCGGTACGCGCCACATTGGGCGCTCTGATCTGCTCACCTGCAATGAAACGGGCGCTGGGGTTTAGGCGCTTGATCAGTGCCGGTGCCGAGTGGAATTTCGCGCTTAACTCCTGTAGCACAGATGTGTAGTAAAGACCCGGAAGTCTCGACTTCGCGAGCATGTCTTCCGGAATCTTCTCGCTGAAGGGGCCTGCCGCGTCTTCTGTAGTGATCGTATAGGACACAATCGGCTCAACAACGACACCGGCGGCGAGCGCCTTAAGCAGCGCCTCGCGATTCCGCAAGCCTGGAGCAAGCCCACGCGCGGCCTCGAACGCCGCCACTGCCTTGCTGCTGTTCTTGCCGCCGGTTCCGTCGATCTCACCCGGCGAGAAGCCGGCCCGATCGAGAAGTACTTGCATTTCGAGCTCCGAGGTCCCGTCTGTTGGAATTGACGATGCCGGACGTTTCGTCGCGATCAACGTGGATGCGCCAAGCAGAATTGCCACACTTGCGGTGAGACACGACAAGGTGAGAGTAGATTTCGTGGCGCATTTCGGCGCGACGATGCGACTTCTTCTTCCCAAGATGTTCAACCTCACGCAACGCAAACTTATCAGGCCCTGATCTAACCCGTCTGTTCAACACCGCACAGATTAGGCCGGAAGATGAAGAGAGTTATGACGCCCACGAGTTCGTGTCCGAGCTGCGCGGCTTGGAGATCGTGCCCCACATCGCACAGGACGGCACAAACCATCGCAGCGCCATTGATGACCACAAAAGGGTACACGCAGGGTCTCAGCTCACTCGTCAGACCATTCGCATCGCAGGACTTTCGACTCTCCAGTCAGGCCAGCGGAAACTTGGACGTGCAGTCGAAGGTCGGAAGCGTACTAACGCCGCGGAGTCCCTCCAACTTCGGCGATTACTTGGCTGTGTAGTCCAGGAATCGGAAACTGACCCCTAACGGTCTTAGGAGGCGGTCAAGCAGGACCGAGGGGAATTTTCGTATCTGGGCTCTCGTATCCCTTTGGTAGCTCGAACCGAAGCCGAGCTGTGCGGAATCTGTTTTCTATAGTCTTCTGATAGGGATTCCACCAAATAGTGTCCTGGCTGTGATCATTATGGAAGATGAGGAGAAGCGACTCTGGAACCGAGCTTGCCAGCTTTGAGCGCGGACCTGACGGACTCGGCGGCGAAGCGCGCCCGGGCTTCTGAGCTCGTTTTCCTTCTGCAGGTTTCGCGGCCGGGGCTTTGGAGCACGACGGCTTTGTTTTATTTGATGCCGCTGGGGCACGCGGATTTATTTCATTCGCGAACATTGTGGCTGGGCGTTTTCTACGTGTTGTTTCCGCTGGGATTTCTTTTGTATGGCGTGAATGACATCGTGGACGCGGAAGCGGACCGTTTGAATCCGCGCAAGGGAACCTTTTTGTTTGGGTCGCTGGGTGCGGCGGAACAGCTCGCTGCGCTGCGGTGGAAGATCGCGGCCGTGCAGATTCCTTTTCTAATTGTTTTTTTTGTTCTTATGGGACCGCGCGTTTTGATTTGGTTTGCTGCGCTGTTGCTGGCGGTTGCGCTTTACAATGCGCCGCGTTTCGGATGGAAGAGCCATCCTCCGTTCGACGTGCTGATTCAGGCGAGCTATTTGCTGGTGTTTGTGCTGAGCAGTTGGCTGAACGGCACCGCGCAGCTTCCGTGGCAGACTTTTCTGTTCGGAGCGATGTTCGCGATGCACTCGCATATTTTTGGCGAAGTGATGGATATCGAGCCGGACCGCCTGAGCGGGCGGAGAACGACGGCGACGCTGATCGGCGCGGTGCGTTCGAAGTTGCTCATCGCGGGGTTCTTGTGCGTGGAGACGGCGCTGGTTTACGTATTTTTCGGTGACTTGGTCATTACCGGATTTCTTGGCTTTGGTGCGGCATGGTTTCTGTTGGATGCGCTGTGGATTTGGAAGAATCGCCCGTATAGTCCGACGGCGATGCGTTTGTTCATGTGGGGCTGGAACGCGGCGGCCTTGCTCGGTATGTATTGGAATTGGGCGCAGGGCAGCCTGCTGCACGCCAGGCATGTCGCGGGACTCTGAGCATGCAAAGCCGCTTCCTTCTTGAAATCAGTGTGGAGAGCGTCGAAGCGGCGATGGCGGCGGAACGAGGCGGAGCGCAGCGTATCGAGTTATGCAGCAATGCGCGGGAAGGCGGGACGACTCCGAGTCGCGAGTTGATGAGAGCCGTGCGCGAACGCGTGAGTCTGCCTATTTTCTCGATGGTTCGGCCGCGCGCGGGTAATTTTATCTACACAGATAAGGAGTTCGAGGCAATGCGGCATGAGATTGAAGCGGCCAAAGAATGCCGGATGGACGGGGTTGTCTTGGGATTGCTGGATGCGGGTGGAGCGGTTGACATCGCGCGTACGAAGCAACTGGTAGAGCTTGCGCGGCCACTCCCTGTTACTTTTCATCGGGCGTTTGATGAATGCGCCGATTTGCGCGTGTCGCTCGAAGATGTCATCAAGACGGGGGCGACCCGATTACTTACTTCGGGTGGAAAACGGACTGCGCCGGAGGCATTGGACGTACTAGGGGATCTCGTTCAAATCGCGGACGGGCGGCTGATCGCGATGCCGGGCAGCGGGTTACATGCGGGAAATATTCGAGAAGCGGTCGCGAAGACCGGGGCGCGTGAATATCACGCGGGGTTGAGTTCCGTGGTGGCGGATCCTGCGAACAACCTTGGAGCATTTGAAAAAGAAGTTAGAAAGTTTGCAGTCACGCTCGCGAATTGTGATTGAGGTTGCCGAAAAGCACTCGATTCGTTTCTTCTCGATAACCGCAAGAAAAAAGAGGGCACGGCATGCCGCGCCCCTACGTCGGAAAGCGGATCGCGGCTAGGCCTTTTGGGCTTGGCGACGTAGGAAGGTCGGGACGTCCAGGTCGTCCGCGGGAACTTCGTGGCTGACTTCGCGGACGTTTTGCTGGACTTGGTGGACTACGTTTGGCAGCGTTTGCTGCTGCGGGACGGGAGTTTCCACTTCTCGACCGGCCTTCCAAGTCTTGGGCAGGAAGGACGGCTTCTGCGGGATGTTTTTCTTGTTGGCTTCCTTGAAGCCTGCGGCGATGACCGTGATTTTGACGGCGTCCTTCATGGAGTCGTCCATGACGGCGCCGAAGATGATGTTGGCGTTTTCGTGGGCGGCTTTCTGGATGACGGAGGAGGCTTCATGAACTTCGTGCAGCGTTAGGCTGGAGCTGCCGGAAATGTTGATGAGAATACCTTGGGCGCCCTGGATGGAATTGTCTTCGAGGAGCGGGCTAGAAATAGCGCGGTTGGCGGCGTCAATGGCGCGATTCGTTCCGGTGGCGATGGCGGTGCCCATGACCGCGTAGCCCTGGCCGTGCATGATGGCTTTCACGTCGGCGAAGTCGCGGTTGATGATGCCGGGGACGGTAATGATGTCGGAGATGCCTTGCACGGCTTGGCGGAGGATGTCGTCGGCAATGCGGAAGGCGTCGAAGAAGCTGGTGCCGCGCTCGACGGTGTCCATCAGGCGCTCATTCGGAATTACGATGACCGTGTCCACGCAGCCGATGAGCTCTTGCAAAGCTTGTTCGGCCTGAAGCATGCGGCGTTTGCCTTCGAACGCGAAGGGCTTGGTCACGACCGCGACGCTTAGCGCGCCGAGTTCGCTTGCGAGCGAAGCTACTACGGGTGCGGCGCCGCTGCCGGTGCCTCCGCCGAGGCCGGAAGTGATGAAAATCATGTCCGAGCCTTCGAGGGCTTCGATGATTTTGTCGGTGTCTTCGAGGGCAGCTTTGCGGCCGATCTCGGGATTGGCGCCGGCGCCGAGTCCTTTGGTGAGTTTAGCGCCGAGTTGCAATTTCACCGGAGCTTGCGAGAGCTTGAGCGCCTGCAAGTCCGTGTTGGCGGTGATGAACTCGACGCCCTCGACTTTGGCGCGGATCATGCGGTTGATGGCATTGCATCCGCCGCCGCCCACACCGATGACTTTGATCTTCGCGGGCTGCAGCTCTTCGCTGAAGCTCATGCGAATTCCTGTGTCTTTTGTAGTCATACGTCCCTCAGCCTTCTCCAGATTCGCGGCGCTGCGCTCGGGCGGGTTCACGAGGCACCTGCGAACATGGACTTCAATTTGGAAACGAAATTTCCGGAGCGCTGCGACGCGTTGCGCCGCGTTTTCGCGCCGTACATCACCAGACCGACAACTGTTGCATATTCCGGCTGGGCTACCTGTTCCGGCAGATCAGCCAAACCTTTTGGCTCCGCGATGCGGACGGGCAAGTGGAAGGATTGCTCGGCCAGGTCGAGCAATCCGTTGAGCCTGGCGCCGCCTCCGGCGAGGATGAAGCCGGCGGGGATTTGTCCGTCGAGGCCGGCACGCTGGAGATCGTCGCGGATGAGGGCGAGGAGTTCCATGGCGCGCGGCTCGATGATGTCTGTGAGCATGCGGGCGAAAATAGTGCGCGGCGGGCGATCGCCTACGCTGGCGATTTCGATGGAGGTGTCCTCTTGAAGAAGCGAGGAGGCGGCACAGCCGTGGCGGCGTTTGATTTTTTCGGCTTCGGGGATGGGAGTGCGGAGGCCGACGGCGAGGTCGTTTGTGAAGTGGTCGCCGCCGACGGGAACTGCGCCAGTGTGGCGCACCACGCCGCCACCGTAGACGATGAGTTCGGTGGTGCCGCCGCCAACATCGAGGAGGCAGCAGCCGAGATCGCGCTCGTCTTGTGTGAGGCAGGATTCCGCGGAGGCGAGCGGCTCGAGGACGGTGTCGTTAACCAAAATCCCGGCGCGATTCGCGGCGGTGACTAAGTTTTGCGTGGCGGCGATGGAAGAGGTGACGAGGTGGACGTTCGCTTCGAGACGTTGGCCGACCATACCGATGGCGTCGCGAATGCCATCCTGCGCATCGACCATGAATTCATGGGGCAGGACGTGAAGGACTTCGCGATCTTCGGGAAGCGTGATGTTGCGGGCGGCGTCGACGGCGCGGCGGACGTCGTCGCGCTCAATGTCGCGCGCGCGGTTGCCAAGAGTGACGCCGCCGCGGCTGTTAACACCGCGGACGTGGCTCCCTGCTACCCCGATCACGGCGGACTCAACGGGAACGTTTGCTACGCCTTCGGCTTCTTCCACGGCGCGACGAATGGAACTAACTGTGGAATCGAGATTGACGATGAGACCTTTGCGCAAGCCTTTGGATTCCGCTGCGCCTAGCGCGAGAAACTTCACTTGTTCTTCATCGATTTCCGCGATCAGCGCGCATGTTTTCGTGCTGCCAACGTCCAGCCCTATGATGTAACGATCTTTTTTTGACAAGCCGCCGCCCCCGCCCTGAAACTCTTAATTTCTTAGCTTCGCGGAATTCGCGTTGCTTTCCGCGTTCACAACTACCTGACGTGAATATTGCAAATCGATGGACTGCACGCGCCCGGCGTTTGCCTGCCATTGCGCAAAATTGTCGACAAGCATCCGATACTTGCCGGTGAAATCGCTGTTGCCAAAGTGAATGGTGACCGCCTGCGAATCGGTTGCAGAGGCCAAACCGGTCATGACGACGCGAAGATCTTTTGCGTTCGAAAGATCCACTTCGCTGACGCGGTCGGAGGATTCGGAGCGCACTAGGTCCGCGTCTCGCAGAAATTCCTGATAGGTTTGCATTCGTTTCTCACGCTCTTCGCGGGGCATGCTTTCCGGAAGGCCGGCGACGATAGGGAAATGGAGATCCTCGCCCTGGGGACGATCGAGAATCACGCCGTGTGCATCGATCAGGGCGAGCTCGCTGCCGTTACGCAAAAACGCGATTGGGGTGCGCTCCGTCAGTTCGACGCGAATGCGGTTGGGCAAGATGCGCTGCACGCTGGCGGATTCGACCCATGGCAATTCTTCAAGCTGGCTGCGGCGCGCGTCGAGCGGAACGCGCAGAACGCTGCGGTTACGGTCGTGCGCGAAGGGCTGGAGAACAGCTTCGCGGCTGACGATGTGATTTCCCGTGAGCTCGATCTGATCGAACTTGAGAAGAAGGACTTGCGGCGAATAGAGCAAGAAGCGACCTGCCACGATCGCGCAGGTGATGCCAGTTGCGCCGACGACGGTCCATACCAAAACGCGCCGATAGAATGTCCAGCTTCGGCCGCCAAATTTTTTCCGGCGAATTTCTAGAGGCCTCTGGCGGCGCAAATAGCGCGGCTCTTCGTCCGCGAGCAGTTCGGGACGGTACGGCTCGGCGGCAGTGGCGGCGTTGCCTCGTTGCATGGCTTTTACGCGTTCCAAACGACCACCTCGTGTTCGAGAATGACGCCGAAGGATTTCTCAACGCGCTCGCGCACGTCAGCAATCAGGGCCAGCATGTCTTTCGCGGAGGCTTTGCCTGCGTTTACAAAGAAATTGGCGTGGCGGTCGCTGACGCGGGCGTCGCCCACGTTCAAACCTTTGAGTCCCAGCTCATCAATCATGCGTCCGGCGGAAGCGCCTGGAGGGTTTTTGAAGATGCAGCCGGCACTTTTTTGGCCGAGCGGCTGGCTTGCGCGGCGCTTTTCGTTGCAGATACGAATCCCTTTGAGAATTTCGCGATACGGTTTGGAGGGTAATTCCAGCTTCACTGCGAGCATCATATCATCAGGCGCAAAAGATGTGTGCCGGTATTCGAAAGAAATTTGGTCGCCTTCGAGAGTTTCTAACCTGCGGGCGGCGGCGCGGTAGAGCTTGACCTGGCGGACGTAGCTGCCGATTTGCATGCCGTAGGCGCCGGCATTCATGCGGAGGGCTCCGCCGATTGTGCCGGGGACGCCGATGAGGCCTTCCATACCGCCCAAATCGTTTTTCGCGCAGAAAGTTACGGTGCGGCCCAGGTCGGCCGCGGCGTCAACTTGGGCGAAATTGCCTTCGAGGACAATGTCCGGCTCGGGAGAGACGAGTTGGAGCACCACCCAAGGGAGTTCGCCGTCACCTACAAGCAAGTTTGAACCGCCGCCGAGAAACTTGTGCGGGACACGTTGCGCGTCAAGGAGATTCAGAAGGTCGGGAATCGCGTCGCGCTTCTCGATGCGCAGCAAATCGGTCGTGCCGCCGATGCCCAAGGAGGTGATCTCGGCCAAGGAAGTGCCCGGCTTTAACTGCACGCCGAGTTCTTGCAGGGCTGCGACGATCTTGGCGTCTTCAATGCGCATGGTGTGTCGGATTTTCCGTCCCCAGGAGGACCATCAGTTCGTTGCTGGCGCGGCTGATGTTGCCGGCGCCGATGGTCATGATGGCGTCGCCAGCGCGGGCTTCGCGGAGGAGGAACTCGATTCCATCCTGCATGGAGCGGAAGTAGTGAACGTTTTTGTGTCCGGCCTCGCGAATGGCGTTAGCAAGAGCTTCGCTGGTAATGCCGGGAATGGGCGCTTCGCTCGCGGCGTAGATGTCTGTTAGCACTAATATGTCGGCCTGGTTGAAGGCCCGGCTGAATTCATCCCAGAGGTGCTGCGTGCGCGAGAATCGGTGGGGCTGGAACAGAACAAGGGTACGGTTGAACTTGCAGACTCGCGCGGCTTCGAGGGTGGCGCGAATTTCGACCGGGTGATGCCCATAGTCATCGATTACGGCGATGTCGTTGACGATGCCCTTGATGTCGAAGCGGCGTCCCACACCCGTAAATTTGGCGAGGCCTTCGCGGATCAGGTCGCTTGGTACATTTAAGTAGAGCGCGACAGCTGCTGCCGCAGCTGCGTTGCGGACGTTGTGTATTCCCGGCGGATGCATCAGGTGGAAGACGCCGAGGTCTTCGCCCTTGAAGGTGAGGCGGAAATCGCTGCCGAGTCCTTCGAGCTTGACGTCGCTGATAACCAGGTCTGCCTGGCTGGAAGTGCCGTAGGTAATGATGGGGCGCTTGACGTCAGGAAGAATGGCTTGCACGTTTGGTTCGTCGAGGCAGAGAATCGCGGCGCCGTAGAAGGGGACGCGGTTCACGAACTGGATGAAGGCGCCTTGAATGTCCGCGAGCGAGGTGTATTGGTCGAGGTGCTCTCGGTCGATTGTTGTGACGACGGCTACGACGGGCGCGAGCATCAGGAAGCTGCGGTCGCTTTCGTCGGCTTCCACGACGAAATATTCGCCTTTGCCCAAGCGAGCGGTTGTGCCGGCCTGATTGACTCTGCCGCCAATCACGAAGGTGGGATCAAGATGCGCGGCGTTCAGGACCGAAGCTACCATCGAAGTTGTGGTTGTCTTGCCATGGGCACCGGCGACGGCAATGCCATATTTCAGCCGCATCAGCTCGGCGAGCATCTCGGCACGTGGGATTACGGGGATTTTCTTCTTGTGTGCCTCGACGACCTCGGGATTGTCCTGCTTGATCGCGGAGGAGGTCACTACCACGTGCGCGCCTTCGACGTTGACTGCTTTGTGGCCTTCGTGGATCGTCGCGCCGAGATTTTGCAGCCGCTCGGTGATGTTTGAGGGCTTGGTGTCCGATCCAGAAACGGAGTAGCCGAGCGTCAGCAGAACTTCGGCGATTCCGCTCATGCCAATGCCGCCGATGCCGACCAGGTGGATGCGTTGAAAATTGCGGAACGAGACCATCATGGATTTGCCCTCTCACGTTTTCCCTGCACGTTCGCGGCCTCTTCTATTAGGTTGACGATGTCCCGCGTAGCGTTGGGCCGGGCGAGTGACCGCGCTGCGTCGGATTGCTTTTCAATCTGATCTGGCTGGTCGATGAGCAAGAAAATTTCGCTGGTCAGGCGGTCGACGGTCAGTTCGTTTTCGGTGATCAGACGGCCTGCGCCCGCGCGTTGCATCTCCTGCGCGTTCCGCAACTGGTGGCTGTCGGTGGCGGCTCCGAACGGAATGAAGATGGCGGCGCGGCCCGCGGCTGCGATTTCCGCCGCGGTGATGGCTCCAGCTCGGCAAACGATCACATCTGCCCAGGCAAAGCGCTCGGCCATGTTCGTGAGGAAGGGTACCACTTCCGCGTTAATTTCGCGCCGCGCATAGGCGGTGCGCACCGCATTATAGTCGCGTTCACCGGTCTGATGCACGATGGACAGCTCATTTTTTCGCGGGGCCAGTCGGTCCATGGCGTCGACAAAAGTGCGGTTGATGGGCAGCGCTCCTTGGCTTCCGCCGGTTATTAGCAGGCGAAAAGGCTTTTCGAGTCTTCGAGGAACGATTGAGAGAAATTCCGGGCGCACTGGGCAGCCCGTCACGATGGCCTTTTTCCCCCAGGTGTGGGCAGAAATTTCATAGCCGGTAGCGATGCGCTTGGAAAGTTTCGCGAGCAGCTTGTTGGTCAGACCCGGCTCCGCGTTTGGTTCCAAGATTATGTTGGGCACGCGGCTAAACCAGGTTGCCAGCAGCATTGGTCCGGCGGCATAGCCTCCAACGCCGAATGCCGCGACTGGTTTGTGCTTTCGCAATACGCGCCGGGCGTCCAGCATCGCGGGCGCGAGCATGGCGAGATTTTTCGCCAGCGTTGCGCCGCCCTTTCCTTTTAGGCCGGCGACGCGTAACGTCTCAAGCGGCAGTCCGGCTTGCGGGACTAACTTCATTTCGATTCCCCGTTCTGTTCCTACTAGCACGACTTCTCTTTCTTTGCCGCGAGATAGCCATTCCTGGGCGATGGCAATGGCGGGGATTACATGTCCGCCAGTGCCGCCTCCGGCGATTAGGAGTTTCATGGTTGAGGCCTGGGCGCGCGGGCGGGGCGAGCCCGGCCCCTACAAACGAAAATCGGGAGTTGCGTCATGTTTCCGTGGCCTGTTGGCTGATGTTTAGGAGCACTCCTGTGGCTAGCAACATCACCAGCAGGCTTGAGCCGCCATAACTTACGAATGGCAGCGGAATGCCTTTTGTCGGCACCATGCCCAACACAACCGCAAAGTTGATCAGCGCCTGGCTGAGCACTAGCGCTGTGATTCCCAGCGCGAGCAGGCGGCCGAACCCGTCGGGAGCTGCAAACGCGGCGCGCAGGCCGCGCCATCCATAGGCCAAAAATAAGGCAATGACCAACATTGCGCCGATGTAGCCAAGCTCTTCGCAAATTACCGCGTAAATAAAATCAGTGTGCGCTTCTGGCAAGTAAAAGAGTTTTTGCTTGCTTTCCATCAAGCCGACGCCTGTGAATCCGCCCGAACCTACAGCGATGAGCGATTGCATCAACTGAAAGCCCGCGCCCTGCGGATCTGAATCGGGATGAAGAAAAGAGCTCAGCCGCGCGTTTCGGTAGGCCACGAGTGTGATCAAAAGATAGAGGACTGGCAACGAAGTTGCGAACCCCGCAGCGATCCATTTCCAGGAGAGTCCGGCGGCAAATAGAATTGTAGTGGCTACCAGAACGATGTCCATAGCGGTGCCCAGATCAGGTTGCGCCAAAATTAAGCACACGCAAATCAGCACGGGGCCGGCGGCGGGGAGTATGGTCTGAAGAAAATCCTGTTTGCAAAAGTCCATCGAGGTTTTGCCGCGCCGCTTTTGATCGAGAAACCAAGCGAGATAGAGGATGACGGCCAGCTTCGCCAATTCGGATGGTTGAATTCCAACGGGACCGTAGCGAATCCAACGATGCGTGGCGTGCGACTTGTCTAGAAAGAAAGTCCCGACCAGCAGGAGCAGGACCACGCAAACAGTCGTATAAACTACGGCAGGCTCGCGCAGGCGGCGGTAGTCCGTGCGCATTAGAGCGAACATTCCCAATAGTCCGAGGATCAGCCAGGCGGCTTGCCGAATCAGAAAATAATACGAGTGCGTGTACTCTTTTTCCGCGGTGACTGCGGAAGCGCTGAAAATCATCACGGCGCCGAGCAGGCAGAGCACTACCGTCACACCAAATAGCCAGCGGTCCATTTCCAGACGTCTCGGCACGTTCGTTCACCTTTTCCCGGAAGTCGCACCAGCGGCTTGCTTTTCGAGTTGCTTCACTAAATCTTTGAAGACGCGTCCGCGGTGCTCGTAATTTTGAAACTGGTCGAAGCTGGCGCAGGCAGGCGCGAGGAGCACGACGTCGCCGCGCTGCGCCGCGTGTGAAGCGGTCTCGACGGCGCGCTCGAGCGTTTCCGCGCGGTCCAGCGCTACACTTCCTGCAATTTGCTTTTCGATTTTCTCAGCTGCTGCGCCGATCAGCAGCGCTAGAATCGCTTTTTCCCTCAGCGGCTTTTGCAGCGCTGTGTAGTCGCTTCCCTTGTCTTTGCCGCCGAGGATGATTAGGATGCGGCCGGGAAATGCATCGAGGGCTTTGAGCGTGGCATCTACGTTGGTCGCTTTGGAGTCGTTGTAGTAGCGCACGCCTGCGATCTCAGCCACGAATTCCAGACGGTGCTCCACTCCAGCGAAAGAGCGCACGCCTTTTGCAATCGCCGCGGAGGATGCACCTGCAAGCCGAGCGGAAGCAGCGGCGGCTAAGACATTTTCGACGTTGTGTGAACCGGCAAGCGGAATATCTTCCAGTTTTAGGAGGATTTCTTCGGCGCCGTTTTGTCGAAAAATAATTTCCTCCCTGCGAACGTACGCGCCCTGCGCGACCCGTTGTTTCCTGCTGAACCAGTACACGCGCGGAAGTGAGGGAGCGTAAGGCGTCGTCGCGGCGTCGTCCGCGTTCAGAATGGCGGCATCTTCACCGGTTTGATTCTCGAACAGGCGCGCTTTCGCGGCGCCGTACGCTTCGAAGTTGTTATGGCGGTCGAGATGGTCGGGCGTCAAATTCAGAAACACGCCGATGTTTGGGCGAAACGTGTCGATGAGCTCGAGTTGGAAGCTGCTTAGTTCAACTACTGTGCATGTATCGTCTTTCATCTCGTCCACACAGCCGATGAGTGGCGTTCCAATATTTCCCGCGAGGATGGTCTGCATTCCAGCCGTCTTCAAAATGTGTTCGACGAGCGAGGTCGTTGTGGTCTTGCCGTTCGAACCGGTGATCCCTATTAAGCGGCCTTTCATGAAGCGGTATGCCAGTTCAATCTCGCTCCAAATCGTAATGCCTTTCGTGCGCGCCGCTTGCAAATGCGCTTCATCGGCTGGTACGCCCGGGCTGGGGACTATCAAGTCTTGTTCGAGAAACGTCTTCTCTTGATGGCAGCCGAGTTCGAGCGCTACTCCCGCGTCTTTTAATTTGGCAATTGCCTCGCCGATCTCGTTTTCTGTACGGGAATCCGTTGCGGTCACGCGCGCGCCTCGCGCTGCGCAGAAGTGGGACGTCGCCACGCCTGTCCGCGCCAGCCCAACCACCAGCACGCGCTTTCCCCGCAACTCAATTCCACTCGGCATTGTTCCTTTCCACGCCCGTCTGGCTTCAAATGCGGCCTACCTCAACTTCAGCGTCGTCAGCGCAAACAAAGCAAAAACAAGGGCAGCGATCCAAAACCGCACAATGACCTTTGATTCGCTCCATCCCAACAGCTCAAAATGATGGTGGATAGGCGCCATTCGGAAGATGCGCTTGCCGCGCAGCTTGAACGAGCCCACCTGCAAGATCACTGAGAGCGCTTCGATGACGAAGATGCCGCCCACGAAAAACAAAAGAATCTCCTGTTTGATGATGACCGCTATTGTGCCGAGAGTTCCGCCAAGCGAGAGCGAGCCGACATCGCCCATGAAGATTTCTGCTGGGTGTGCGTTGTACCAGAGGAAACCGAGCGACGCACCGACCAGCGCTCCGCAAAACACAGTCAATTCGCCGACGCGTGGAATGTATTGAATTTCGAGGTACGTGGCCCAGCGAGAGTTGCTGCTGACGTAGGTCAGCACGGTAAGAGCGCCCGCGGCGATAACCGTGCAGCCGATGGCTAAGCCGTCGAGGCCATCCGTCAAATTCACGGCATTGGAGGAGCCGACGATGACCACGCAAACGAACGCCAGAAACGGAAGAAACGCGAAGGGCCAGAGGTGCGGCAAATTCATGAGGGAATGGAAGACCAGGTCCGGGTGCAGGCGCTTGAGGAACGGAATCATCAGCTGGGTCGAGTACGCGTAGTGCGTAACGAGAACAAGCAGCGAAATCCCCACAATCAGGCTGACAAACACCTGAAAATAGATTTTCTTTTTCGCGGTGAGACCGAGGTTTCTTTGTTTCGAAACTTTCGCGTAATCGTCAATGAAGCCGATAGCTGCAAAACCGAGCAGCGCAAAGAGCGAAAGCAAAATAAAAGGATTGGTCAGATCAGCCCAGAGCAACGTGGGGACGGCCGTCGACAAGACGATCAAAACGCCGCCCATCGTTGGCGTGCCTGCTTTTTTCTGATGCTCCTGAGGGCCTTCTTCTCGGATGTACTGCCCGATTTGCAGCTCGCGCAAACGACGAATCAGCCACGGACCAAATACCAGCCCGAGAAACATGGCCGTCAAGCTCGCATAGACGGTTCGAACCGTGATGTAGCGAAAAACGTTAAGCGGGCTGAAGTAGCGCTGCAGAACGTGGTAGAGCAGGTAGTAAAGCATTTAGTGCCGTACCTCCTGCCGCGGAATCTCGCCGGGAGCGGCGTAACGAATCAGCAGCGATTCGACGATGCGTTCCATTTGCACTCCGCGCGAGCCCTTTACGAGCAGCACGTCACCCGCCGTGATGAATTCTTCCAAGAATTTTGCCGCTTCTTCGGACGACGGAAAGAATTTTGTATGTTCTCGGGGCGTGCCTGCGGAAACAGCGCCTTCCACGATTTGTTCCGCGTCACCTTCCACTCCAATCACCCAATCGACCTTTCCTGTTTTCGCCGTAAAAATTCCTGCTTCACGATGGAGCGCCGGCGACGCAGCGCCCAGCTCGCGCATCTCGCCCGCGGCCAGAATCCGCCGCTGAAAATTCGGCGTCGCCGCCAAAACGGAGACCATGGCGTGCAGTGCGGCTGGGCTCGAGTTGTAACTGTCGTTGATCAGCGCCGCTCCATTTGAAAAACGAAGTAGTTCACCGCGCATCGCGGGCACGCGCAGTGCTCGAAAAACGCTTTGCGCCTCAGCAGCGCCGATGTTCCAAACACTGGCGGCCGCAAGCGCGGCAAGGGCGTTGTAGATCGCGTGGCGGCCGGGCACGGGAAGTTCCAGCCGCACCCGGCCTTCTGGACTAACGTAGTCAAACGCCGAGCCTAGCGCGCCGCGATCTTCGATCGCTGTAGCAGAAAAAAACGCCGGCGCATCGATTCCGTATGTCAGCACGCGCCCCGGTGCAAATGCGCCGAAAGCCGCGACGCGAGAGTCATCCGCGTTCAGCACCGCGGTGGACTCGCGTCCATTCAGGCCTTCGATAAGCTCGCGCTTCGCCAGCGCAATTTCATCGACCGAAGAAAAGAATTCCAAATGCGCGGGCGCAACGCGCGTCACCAAGCCGACGTCAGGGCGAGCGATCGCTGCGAGCCGAGACAACTCGCCGCGCCGCGACATGCCCATCTCGAGCACAGCCGCGTGATGCGTTTCTTCCAAGCGAAATAGGGTCAGCGGAAGGCCGTACTCGTTATTAAAATTTCCTTCCGATTTTAAGACCCGTAGCTTCGCGCCCAGCAGTGCCGCCAAGATCTCTTTCGTTGTGGTCTTGCCCACAGAGCCTGTGACACCGGCAATTTTCCCGCCCCAGGCTTCGCGCACCGCGCGTGCGAGTTGCTTGAGTGCTTCGAAAGTGTCGCCCACGACGATGCAGCGATTCCGAACGCCATCGCCGTAGCGGCCGGTTTGCGGCTCCGCCACCACCGCCGCGATGGCTCCGCGCCCCAGCGCACTCGCCACGTGATCGTGTCCATCGTGACGCGGTCCGTGGATGGCAATGAACAGTTCTCCGGCACGTACTGTGCGAGAATCAATCGAGACGCCGGCCAACCGGGCCAGGGGGTCGAGTCCCGCCCCCGCCCTAGCACCCAGAGCGCCAGCCACTTGTGCAATCGTCCACCGCATAAATGCCTCAAGGGGTTTGCTTTACGCAGAGACCCCGCGTATCGGTTTGTTTTCACCGTATTTTGAGGGCTCCTCCTTTCGCGAGTTGACTACTGGCTCGCGCGCCCTCGCCACACTTTCTCGACTAACTAGACAAGCGCGCTACGTGCCAAACTTTGCGCCGTTTTTTGGCGCACCGTTGCCAATTTCCGTCCGGGCTTCGCTGTAACCTCGTTCCCGCAAGGCTCCCCGCGCTACTTCTCGGTCGTCAAATTCCAGCGTGCGGTCCGCTAAAATTTGATAATTCTCGTGGCCCTTGCCGGCTAGCAGAACGATGTCACC
>Ga0210384_10001525_pt1 | contig 31266 bp, 38 predicted proteins | sample IncBWH2MmetaG_FD_160574 | JGI IMG/M metagenome (GOLD analysis project Ga0210384, IMG submission 160574) | Forest soil microbial communities from Barre Woods Harvard Forest LTER site, Petersham, Massachusetts, United States - Inc-BW-H-2-M | ecosystem: Environmental > Terrestrial > Soil >...
TCATAACGTTTAGCCCACCAGTTCAACCATTCTTGCGGGGTGCTCTGCCTCATCTGCAAAACTTGAAATCTGAATTGGTTCATACTCGCGGCAGCATACCATGGCGAGCAGCCCGTGAGGCCTGCTGTGCGTTGAACTGGCTTACGAAGCGGGGAGAGTTACGGACGGGTGATCGACGTTATAATTCCCTTCGTAACTGTCATCGGTGTCGGCGCCGTACGCTCGGGCGCAAGTCATTCCGTTTGAAAGGACGCTCACCCATGAGCAAACGCGTTTACAAATTCACTTCCGCGCAGTATGGCATCTGCAACCTGCAAAACAAGCGGCTGAAGCTGTCAACGATTGACGACCTCAACGATCCCTTTGACCACTGCCCGCTCGATACCACAGAGCCGGCCATAGGAGCCGCCTTGGACGCCGTCATCGGGCACTTTAGGCGCACGGCGGCAATCCTGTGCTTCAGTCGAAATTGGGACAACCTACTGCTCTGGAGTCACTATGGCGCTTCGCACACCGGCATCTGCATGGGCTTTGATATCCCCGATGGCGACCCTGCAGCCAATTACGACACGGATGTTCTCTATCAGCCGAACCTTTTGCAAATACGTCGCCCGGAAGATGTGAACTTCGATCTCGCGAATAGATTACTCCGGACCAAGCATGAAAGCTGGAGCTATGAGCAGGAAGTGCGGATGTTCGTGCAGCTGAACGATCCGCCCGATGCGAATGGACTTCGATGGATAGATTTCGGCCCAAACCTAGAGTTGAAGGAAGTAATCATCGGCGTGCAGTGCCACCCCGCGATCAGCAAGATGGTGGCCGATGCTGTTAAACCCTATGGGGATTCGGTGAAGTGCTCGTGGGCAGGTATGCGGCCGGACGCCTTTCTACTCGTGCGGCAAGACCGTCCGCCGCTTTGGCATGCTTCGGTTGCTTAAATGGCTCTCCCCCTCATTTCCAAAAAGCACGCCATGAGGCGTGCGGTGCGTGAACCGGCTACAGAAGAGGGATAGTTCTACTTCAAGACGCGAGGATCTACGATCCCAAGCACAGGCGTGATGATTGGTTGCTTCAGGTCAGCGGCGTTGGCGGGCACTAGAGCCGATGCGGTTCCGCCGTTTGCGAGGAACACATCCCATGACGGTACACCGACAAGTCCGGTTGGCGTGACGTAGTACACGGTCCCGTGCGAGACGATCCAGCTGCCCCAAGGGTGTACTTGGTGCGGGTCTGAAAGGACAGGGGCAGAATTGTTGTATGCAGAGGTATCGCCGCTAATGATGTTCTTTGGGTTGTAGCCAAGGCCGATGAAGGCTTTCCAGCTGCTAAAGCCAATCTTGGTGCTGCTATAGATGAAGTAGACGGTGCCATGGTCATTTACCAGGTCTCCGGTATGCAAAGAACCTTGAACACTTGGCAGTACGGGCATTGTCAGCAATGCCTGGGCCGGGGATGGGGTTGGCGTGGGAGAAGGGATTGGTGTTGGGGTTGGAGCGGATGCACCTGAAGCGACAACCTGGAGCGTGATGCCAGCTGAGGGAGTCTCAACCTTGTCCAGCCAGGTTAAGGCTTTGGAAAAGACGGTTATTGTCCGTGGGGGCCTTGGCACAGTCCAAAGATACATCCAAGAATTAAGCGTGCCCCCGACGCCAGAGGCACTTACCCAGGTGTTTCCGGCATCAAAAGAGAGTTGGACGCTCTTAAGCGAGCTGTAGCCGTGAGTAGTTGCTGTGCCACTTACCGTTACTACGGAGCCAGCTGTAACTGTACTGCCAGATGCAGGGGATACGATCAAAGACGTGGGCTGGGGGGCTGCGCTGGTCACTAGCGCCGAGCCGCCGGTTGCCGGCGCCGGGATGCTGGCGTCGAAAACCAAGACGCGGTTGTTGCTGGCATCAGGCACGAAGAGGTGGTCGTTTGTAGGGTCGTAGACAGAGTTAAGTTCAGGACTGTTGAGGCCGCTCTGGGTAGTCGTTGCTGTATTTGATATGAAGTCCGGTTGTCCAAGGACGTAGGAAGCGTTCTCGCCGTTCGTGATCGTTGAAGGATTGGCGTCGAAGACCATGACGCGGTTGTTGGCGTCATCTGCGAGAAAGAGCCTATTGTTTCCGGAATCATAGCCCAGCCCTTCTGGAAAACCGACGCTGCTTTGGGTGGTTGGCGGTCCGCCGCTTGACGTGAAGTTTGGCTGACCGAGGACGTAGGAAGCGTTCTCGCCGTTCGTGATGGTGCTGGGGGCGACATTAAATACTAGCACTCGGAGGGCGGTTGCATCGGATGCAAACAAACGGTTATTTACAGAATCATAAGCGGCATCGCCGGCCAAGATCGACCCACTCTGGGTAGTCGTTGCTGTATTTGATATGAAGTCCGGTTGTCCAAGGACGTAGGAAGCGTTCTCGCCGTTCGTGATGGTGCTGGGGGTAACGTCAAAAACCAAAACACGGAAGTTAAACGTATCGGTCACAAAGAGCCTGTTATGAACCGAATCATAAGCTCCCCCTTCGGGTTGCCGCATCCCGCTCTGGGTGGTCGCTGCCGTGCTTGACGTGAAGTTTGGCTGACCGAGGACGTAGGAAGCGTTCTCGCCGTTCGTGATGGTCGAGGTGGCAACATTGAAGACGAGGACGCGGCTGTTACTGGCGTCGTCAACAAACAAGCGGCTGTTTTGACTGTCATATTGGACACCATAGGTACTATTCATCCCGCTCTGGGTGGTCGCTGCCGTGCTTGACGTGAAGTTTGGTTGACCGAGGACGTAGGAAGCGTTCGTAGCACTGATATTGTTCGATGAATCGAGCTGGAAGACCAGGACACGGTTGTTGGATTGATCAGCAACGAAGAGACGATGGTTCGTTGAGTCGAGTGCAACGCCGGCAGTATAGCTAAAACCGCTCTGGGTAGTCGTTGCTGTATTTGAGATGAAGTCCGGTTGTCCAAGGACGTAGCTGGCGTTTTCACCATTGGTGATGGTTGCGTGCGCTGATGGCGCATAGAGAAATGAGCCAGCTATAAGCAAAGATACGCCCATGAGCAGCATGAGGCGCACACGTGCACTGATTCGTTCAAACGAAGTGGACATTTGTTGTTGTGTTTATTTCGGAGGGCGCTTCCGGACGAAGAAAGCGGGTGGGATGCACCGTCAGTATGCCAGAACTGCTTCAAAAAGCAAGTGAGTTTCCCCCCGAGAACTCCACCTGGTCTGAGTGGAACAATCTGGCCTTAGAATTTTTGCCGGATCTCAACGTCGTGTCCCATCGCTCTCATGGGCGACACCAGCGTGCCCAGCTGTTTGATTTCGCGACGGCGCCGTACCTCTTCCTCAGTCATCGTCGGATCAAGTCCCACCCAAGTTCTAAAGACCTGATGGGGAGCGACCGACAAGCGGTCTGATTCCGTCTTCCACTTGCCATACTTGCCTATTTTCCATCCATCTTTTCCGTCTTCGAGCTGTAGCGAAGATGCCAGTGGTTGCTGAATCGGAGCGTCGCCGCCTTCGGTCACCCAAAGAGATTTCTTCATATCGAGATCTTCACCAGTATCATTTCTGAGCACAAGCCGCAATTTGCGCGTATACGTGAAGCCTTCGGATGGCTCCAGATAAACATCCAGGACTGTCAAGGCGACCGAATGCAAGTTTGTAAGCCACGGCCCAGGACGCACCACGGTGCCGAGCGCTTCCCCATTTGAATCGATCAGTGTCAAGCTGAAGTCGCATTGAAGGACCCGATCAATCGTCGTGTCGATGGTCCGGTACTTAAGCCACCCATCTGTCGAGACGTTAAGTGGCATCTCCTCGTTGGCCGTGATGTCATCGAGTTTCTTCTCGATGCCGGGAAGGTCAGACGGCAGGCAGGGCAGCGGGTCTCGAATCTGATCCCGGTGGCCGGTTGCGTAAACAGTAGATCCCGACAGCAATTGTAATTTCCAATCCTTGAGTTTCACTGATGGCGATGACGTTACGGTGAGGCGGAGTCGCAAAAATATATCCACGTCGTATTTGGAATTCGACAAGTCATAATGCGGCGCAAGCACGCCACGAAGAACCTCCACCCTTATTCGAGTCTGGTGCGTCTCGGGAAGAGCCGCTGCGTTGTTCCCAGCGCGGCGCCCAAGATAATAGAGCACCCCGACCGTTAAAAACGAGACGACGGAGACAATTCTCCAGATCAGGTCCTGGGTCAGCCAGTCCCACCCAGAAGTTGGGTTGGGTGTTGCGGGCGAGGATTGCGGGGGCGCGATCGCCGGTATGCCGTGCGGCCAATATCCGAGGCTGTGACTGAGCGTCAGTGCGCCGATGACGAGAGCAAGCAGCGTGTATAACTCCGTTCGGTGCTGCCTTCCGCGACTCCAATCAATCTTCGGCATTCCGTTATGTTAGCGCACCCCTCGCTAGGCACCTCATTCTCTATCGAGCGGTATTGGACTGTTTTTCGCCTCGCGCACTTCGTAGCGATCTCAGTTCTCAAACAATTTGCTCACCGTGGTACAGTGTCAACTCGATGTTGAAGAAATGCCGCCCTGAGGACATGATCCTCTTCGATCTTGACTACGGCGAATTGCTTCGCCCGCCGTTCGAGATTTTGCGCGACCGCGGTTGGGGGCAGTGCACGAATGCAAGCGGAGAGCCGTTGATTGTCTACGGCCCAAAACACGAAAGAGACCGATCGATCTTCGATACGTCTCCGTATGCGCTCAATCCAGGATGCGTAACGCCTGACGGCTGGGACTGTGATGGATTCTTCGTTCCGTCGGATCGGGAAGTATACCGATGGTCCCGGATTCGCCGGGGCCCTCTTGTGATCAAGTATTGGAACTATCGCCGTTTCGCTGTCAGAAGCATTTCTTCAGATCGTTACGCCTGCACATGGAGCAATGGCGTTTTCCAACCGAGCCAAATCAATTGGGCGATACCTAATCTTTCGCACGAAGATATCCGCCGACGGCTCGGACTACCAGCGGAGGCTGACTCAGAAAGCGGACGTCCGTTCCGCGTGAAGTGAAGCCGAGCGCCCGCCTTCGATATTCGCCATACCTTCGCCTATACTGGAGAGCGTGGTTGGCCGCAGTTGTACAGTTTCGTTCACTGATTCCGAAGGCGTTACCCATAGCGCCGAAGTTGCCGCCTCATCCTTATTTGAAGCGAGCGTCCTCGGAATTGCAGCGCTTCGAAAGGCCGGCATCGATCCGGTAGTGTTGGGCGACCATGCGCGTCTGACCGTAACCGTCCAGAGTCCGACCGTGCGACACGAAGTAAGTCCAAAGCGTATCAGTGCGTGGCTTCAGTCCAGCGGCAAAAGCCCAAGAGAGCAGGCACTCAAATCTAGGCTGCGCGCGATCCTCACTGACGGCTGACTACCAGGCCGCATGCTTGTTCTTGACAGCCAGACCCATTGGCGGGTACTAGAGGTCCTGCTTCCCAAATCGCGGACAAATCCCCACCTTCTTTGAGGCAGAATAGAACACATGCTCCCGCTCGGAACGAAGAGCTTGCCCCAAATCAAGGAGTACAAAGACCCAACGGATCGCGTTGTAAACTTGGCCACGCTACTTGAGCACGTTCTCAGATCGATTAGCCCTGAGAAAGACGTGGACACTGGGAAAGATTTGACCTTCGAGCAACTTCTTAAACTCCATGAGCATAAGTTTTCGGACTATGAAGCAGCGGATGATACACGCTGGGTCCGCAACCAGTTGGCGCATGCCACGGGCAAAGCGACCCTTCAGAAGGTCTTGCGTGCCGAACCCCGCTTGATACAGGCCGTCCTGGATATCGTCTTACGTGACGAGTGTCCACCCGATATCCGAAGAGCAGCCAAAGGCGAATCGTTTGACGCGTCCGCCGAGCAAGCTGCTGGACCGGCTGCCGCCCGACATACGCGGCCCAGTTGGCTGCGGCAAGGTCCTGTGCCTCCGCCTCCACGCACTCGACCGCCAATAAGCTCGCCGCAAAGATTTGTGGCACTGCCTGCATCACCGTTCGCAATCAAAAGGAAGCAACGGAGGCGTTTGATGCGGGGCGGGATTGCGCTTGCCGCACTCGGATTTACAATCTTTCTTTCCACAGAAGCACTTCAGTTGGCTCACAATCTCACAGGCCAGAATACCCCGGAAATACGGCACGTCGCAGAGGGCGGAGGATGCACGCGGTGCGTCGATCTGATTGCGTATTGCTATGCGCACGGATACACCGGCGTTTCCAATCGCGACAATACTGCTATCGGCTGGCGCTGCCAACCGAACAACATCAAGGTCGATGTGGACCAAGCGTGCAGAGACCGATACGGCCCATCCTACTACTCGGTTCTAACGTCCCCGTCACCGGGCGGTCAAAATGACTGGGACTGTCGTACCCCGCAGCAAACCGCAGTAACGGCGCCTCCGGCCGTACCAGCGGATACGCCGACCCTTCCGCCACCGCAGCCTGATGATCAAAACCAGATCGGATTGCCGCCTGCGTTGGGAGGATTACCTGCCGGAGTTCCATCCGCTTCCTTGCCACAGATCGCCAGTGACGGTGTAACACCCGCCGGTATGAAAGTGTACGAATTGGACGGCACCATGACCCGGCCGGTGGTAGTGAGTAAATCAGAGCCGTTGTACACCGAGGATGCTCGGGCAAAAAAGATCACCGGAACGGTGATTCTGAAATTCATTCTGACCGCTGACGGGCGCCCTACTGCTTTTCAGGTTGTCCAGTCCGTAGACCCTGGGCTTGATCGCTCGGCGATTGAATGCGTGCAGTCCTGGCGCTGGAAACCGGCGCTGAAAGACAACGTTCCGGTGGCGGTATGGGGTAAGGTCGAGGTCAATTTCATTTTGCTGTGAGTTATGGAAACGCTCTCCTATCTTCTGATCGCGTGCGGCATCGTCATGGCGATTGTCGCGATGGTACTTCCCCCCGATCTCTCGCAGTATCGGTTACCCATTCCGCCACCGCCGGTCAATGCCCATGCCTATAATGTTCCTGCAATCGTCGAGGAGGATTATCGGCTCTGCAAGGACCTGGAATGCCGTAGTCGAATGCCCGTGGAGGCGACGCAGTGCACGGCATGCGGAGAAGATCTGTCCGACACGACAGCAAACGAAGTGAAGCAGGTCGCAATTGAGTTGGAGCTCTTAGGGGCGAAGATCGCCAGATTAGATGGTCGACGCGAAGAGGCGTTTGATAGGTACTTGGAGCTTGCTGAGCAAGGTGTCCCTGAAGCTCAGTTTCAGGTCGGGACGATGTATAGCGGAGACCAAGCAACCGAGGCCGATCGCCATCAATCGCGGGCATGGAATCAAAAGGCCGCGGACAATGGGCATCCAGGAGCGTACGCTCGCATTGGCTTTGAGCATCTGAGGGATCTTGAGAATAGTGATGAGACTCAAGAAGCCCTGCGCTGGCTTACTGCCGCGTCCGACGGTGGGGATGCTGCCGGGAAAGTGACGCTCGCGATGTTGTACCGCGAGGGAATAGGCGTTGAGCAGGACTTGGACAAAGCCATCGCGCTGCTGCTCGAAGTCGTGCACGGAACCGATGAGTTTGCTGTCCTCGCTCGGCGTGATCTCGGTACCGCGTACGCCAGCAAGGAAGACGTGATCGCTGCGTTTGCCTGGATAAAACTGGCGTTCGACGACGGCTTGCAAGACGTTCGAGACGAGATGGTACGACTCGCGACGCTTTTGTCCAAGTCCGAATTTAGGGAATCGATGGCCCTTTTCCGAAAGCTCCGTGCACACATCCCGCTTCTATCACCTAACGACGGGGCCAGCAGTGTCTAATGTTCCCGGAGATTTCTATCGGGAGCTATATCAGTGCATGCGGTGCTCAGGCGCCACCTTCCGCAGGGTGCGACGCTCGAAGACTACGCATTCGAAGAAGGGCCCTCAAATCTGGGTGCCGGGCGATACCCCGATCCGAACGGTTCGCATGAGCGAGTTGCACCGCGCCGGATCAACGTATATGAGATATTCACAGCACTTGCCGCTTCCGGCAATTTTTCCCTCTTGGCCTGCGAACGGAAGCTGTATACAATACTGGCGAGTAACTGCAGGGCCAATTAAAGTGCCTCGAATGCTGACTCCCGAACAACGCCGATGGCGCGCTGATAAGGTTGGCGATCTAGCCAACATCGCGATCGGTGCGCTCCTCTTCGGCCAATTCACCACCGCTATCTTTCGCATCGACTTGGCCGTTCTAGGGCTAACGATCCTGCTGCTCGGCTTCGCCTATAGCAATTATCTTCTCAAGAATCTTCATTAACCTTACATCCGTATGTTTCCGATTTACGTGCTCCTCGTGGGCATCATCGTCATCATGAGTCTGTTTTCACTGCCCACGATCATCGGCGACGCCATTCGCCATCGACACGATAGACGGTAAGCAGACCGGGCTCACCGAATCGTGGCAAAGCGGGCGCACCGAACAATCCACAGGATTTGCCGCTTCCGGCAATTCTTCCCCCTTTGCAAGAACTTTCCATTTGGTATGCTGCTGTGGTCAGGAGGAAAAACCGCCCTCCGCGGGTCTTGTTTCCGTACGAGGTGAAGGTGCTACGCTGCTAACTGACGCACGTCAGAACCGTCAGTCGTGATTAGCGCGATCAACTTCGTCAAAAGTGCGCTGCAAGTTCGAGGGCTGTACCGTGATGCTCCACCATGTGAAACATTTTCGCGGTTTGCGACCACCTGGAAGGCCTTAGTAAGCGTAATCATTGGGGTTTTTCGATCAACAAGCCTGTTCGAGGTCGCCCAACTGAGCACTTCGCGCTTTTCATCGATTGTTCCATTTTTATAGGCCAAACATGCGGTATGTGCGCGTTCGAGGAAATTGCCTAGCTCGGTCACCGGGTCCCGCTTTCCGCCCTGCCATTCGCGCAATTGTCCCGCTAAATCCTGACGCTCCGCGAGAAGCGCTGTTTTGCGTTCGGTGAACATTTCCTCATCGATCATTCTATCGATGAAGGCATCAGTTAGGCGGTTTAGCCGATCTTCTATATGGGAAAGCTGGACCGTTATTGCCTGGATCGCCACGCCCTGCTGTTCCGCGACACTGTCCCGCATTGTGGCCAATTTTTGCGCAAGGTAGGTCCGTTCGTCGGATCTTAGCTGGAGACGAATCAACTGCTCTAGAATCGCAGTCTCAACGGCCTCCTCACGCACACATGTAGGGGGGCATCCAGCGCTTTGACATCGATAGTAGATGAACCCCTTGTGGGTTTCCCCGATCAAGGAGTGCTCGCAGGATTTGCACGACAGCCTACGTCGATGCAGGAAATCGTGCCTCTGAGTCCGCGCGCCGACCTTACCCTGAAGGATCTCCTGAACTTGGTCGAACATACGTTTGGAGATCAAAGGTAGGTGGGCACCAGCGAAGCTCTGCTTTGTTTTTTTGATTTGGATCAGTCCGTAATAGAAGGGGTTGTTCAGGAGATCTGACAAGCGGTTGATGGGAATAGCTGTTCCATTCGGCCGACGCAGCCCGCGGTCGTAGAGCTCATGCTGAAGCCTGACAAGGTTGTACTTTCCGGTAGCATACAGCTCAAACGCTGAACGTACGAGGGGCCCGAATCTAGGATCCGGCGTTTTCACTTGCGCGGCGCCGTTGTTTGAGTAGCCCAGTGGTGCGGGCATCGGGAAATACCCCTGCTTGAGGCGGCCGTAGAATCCTTTTTTGGCTTCCTCGCGGAGATTGCGAACGTAATCAGCCGCAACCACGGCCTGGATATCCGCTGAGAGGCGGCCGCCGCGCGAACTCATGTCCAACGCCTCATTTGCGAAATGGATCTCCACACCGCGGTCGGTGAGATCTCCAAGGTCCGCCCAGTCGCGCAAATTTCGCGCGCTGCGGTCGATTTTGTGGATGATCACCCCGGTCGCCGCCCCTCGCTTTAGCAGCCTAATCAACTCCCCAAAAATGGGGCGGCCCTGTTTGGCTGCTGTCTCTTGTTCTTCGAACCACCGGCTGATCTGTAGCTGATTGCGCTGGGCGTAGCGTTCGATCGCGTCTCGCTGCTGCGGAAGGGATGCGCCTTCCCCCTGCCGCGTCGTCGAAACGCGGATATATGCGAAATACTGGATCATGTTGTGTAGATAAGTTAATGATCTGGGGGATTTCGACCTTTCGGTGTAGATAATAGCTCTACCTCCGAAGGAGTCAAATCCGGCAGATCGTTGATAGAACGGCCTTCGGCATGCAACCGCTCCGCCATTCTAATTAACACGCCCAAGTAGCCTCGGAGATTTTCCTCGGCCTCCTTCAACTCTTCCTCCGTGAAGTCCGGGTACAGTTCACGAATTGTGATCTGGTGGTCGCTGCTCATGGTAGAGACAAGCTACACCAGAATCCCAGGCTCGGAAAGATGGGAAGATTTGCCTGATCTGCTAACTTCACCGCAGCGAAGGTTTCCCTCTTTACGGTGTGCAAAAACAGCGCCACAATCCGCGCATGATCGCTTTCCTGCTACAACTCCTCGCGGACCTCGGCAGAACTCTTCTGATTGAGGAGCTCTCTGACCGTGTCCGAAATATCCGCCCTCGGCCTCGACTGCGCGGGATGGGCGAGGTGCGATTTCACGTGCGGCGCGCCACTCTGCGGCGTCTTATCCATAGGTTATCCACAAACAAATAGCTCCGAAGCAGCTTTCAGGCAAAACTTCCCCGTTTACGAAATTCGGCCGAGTGGTAGAGTAACGGATCATTAAACAACGAGGTTCTATGACTCAAAACATACAACCCGAACACAATTGCTTGGACATCTACCGACGGAGGATGGGGTTCACGCCAAACCGCGTAGCGCGGCTGCTGGGACACAAAAACATCTCAGCGCTGTCGCACTATGAACGGGGACCGCGTCTACCGAGTTTCGTGAACGCCCTGCGACTGGGGATCATTCTGAGGACTCCGGTCGAGTTCCTGTTCCCGACTCTCTACGTGCAACTCCGCAAGCAAATCCGGGCGGAGGAAGAGGCTTTAGGACGACCCGGGCCTCTGGTAGAAACCCACGTTCTCCGGACGCAGCATGCGCTTTTCTAAACCTTAACCCCGCACCTCGATGACAAGCATTCTTGAGAAGATCGCAGAGAATTCCCATCGGGTCCAATTCAGCCGTTTTCGTCCCAAGACGGTTCATGAATTCTTCGCCCTGCGTTTGGCCGCCAAACTCGGCGACGCTCCTGCAGCGCAACACTATCTGAAGCTGACCGGGCAGTATTCTCAAAGCCAGCTTCTTGGAGCGTTCCGTCGTGTTGTGCGATCAGGTGACCAGCTCGATCTTGGCCGGCGCTTTCACGTGGAGCTAAACCGTTCGCCGCGCAAGGGCGCAAACCTTGAAACAAGGGGTCGTTTGGGAGCCATCTTGATCACGCAACGCTCCATCGCGTTAGCGGTCCTAGTGGACGATGACCTCGAGTACGCGCAAGCGCGCCAGCTCCCGTCCGCGCCGGACCAAGCAATCAGGGGCGCGGTCGGATTTGTCAGTCGACTCATTGGTAAGTTTTCTATCGAACTCGCTGCAACGCAAGGAGTTCGAAATCAATCCGAAATGGAGGGGTCACCGGTGCATGAGGCTGTCGTTCGGGCATTGAATGAACAGTCGGTCGGCATCATGGAGGTTTCCCGCGCTGAGCTCTACGACGCGCTCGCATACCCTCCGGTGGGGTCTCGCGAGGAGCTTTGCTACATCGTGTCGCGAATATGGCCTAGCCTTGACGCGGAACCCGGCGGTCCATGGACCCACAGTGCGGCAGCTTTAGGCCTCTACGTTCAGACTGAACGCCTTTTCAACCAACATTAAATCAGACTTCCATGGTCGGACCATTGTCCTACATCGGCGGTAAGAACCGCCTGGCCACTAAGATCATTTCGCTGCTGCCGGAGCATCGAACGTATGTGGAAGCCTTCGCGGGCGGCGCACAGGTGCTGTTCCATAAGGAGCCTTCCACCGTGGAGGTACTGAATGATCTTGATTTCGACATCACAAACTTTTTCCGGGTCTGTCAGTGGCATTACGAGGAACTCATCCGGCATCTGCGCTTCTGCTTGGTGAGTCGCAAACTGCACGAACTGAATCTTGCAGCGAATCCGACAAGTCTTACTGACATCCAGCGTGCCGCCCGATTTTTCTATCTCCAGAAGAATTCGTTCGGCGGCCTGGTCCTGAAGCAGAAGTTCCACTACGGAGTGACTCAAGCCCCAAATTACAATCCGGATCGAATTTCAGAAATAATCGAGCAGACTCACCGGCGGCTGGCCCGAGTGCAAATTGAGTCGCTGCCGTATGGAAAGATCCTTGAGAAGTACGACCGCCCAACCACGTTTTTTTATCTTGACCCGCCGTACTGGGAAAAGTATTTATACCGTTTCAACTTGAAGGAAGAGGATTTCGTGGAGATGGAAAAGCGCTTGCGCGGTCTGAAGGGCAAGTTCATCCTCTCGCTCAATGACCACCCGGGTGTCAGAAAACTCTTCAGCAGCTTCCATATCCAAAAAGCCACCATCGCCTATACCGCCAAGAGGAAGCCCGGTACGCGTCATTCTGAGTTGCTGATTACAAATTTCAAACCGACCGTAGCTCCCGCCGAAGGCGTTAAACTTGGCCAAGAGCAGGCCACAAGTGCAGAGATCGCATAATCTCAAGCTGGCCCATCTCGTGCCGTGGATGAAGTGGGCACGAAGCCATGGGGCAACGCTCGCTGATGTTGGTCGCATCTTCGGTGTCAGTGCCAACCACGCAGGCGTGCTGATCAATCGTGCAAACCACTCGGGAAACGACGGCATTTTGTTTCCTAAAGCAAACGGCATTTCAGGTGGACTGATAGACGTGTTGGGCCAGGACGGCCGACAGGTAAGCGCCCGGGCCGGAGTGCGCCCTGAGCACGACCCCCTTGAAGTCCTTGGAAAGCCCGTGGACTTAGAGCATCGGATCGCTGCCATCGTCGAGGAACACAAGACGAATGGGCATTTCCTTAAGGCCGCGGCGGAATTGAAACACCTGAAGACTGCTGTCGGCTGGCCGATGCGAATTGAACTGAAGCTGTTGAAAGCGGACATCCACCGGCACATGGCTTGGTTCTATTCCCACGAAGGCTACAGCCGTTCAGCATTCATGGAAGCCACTGTGGCAGTCGATCTCCTGACCGATGTATACAAGCAGACTAAGAGTCGAGCGCATCTGAAATTGATCGGCGAGGCGGCGTTGATCGCCTCCAATGCCTGCCTGCTCGGAGAACGGCCCGACCGCGCACTCACATTTTTGCGACTTGCCGGCGAAGTGGATAAAGGGGGCCACGGTTCCGAGTACCACCGCCAGCACGGGGTCGCATATTTTCAGCAAGGCGTTGACCGTCGTGCGCGGATATTCTTCGATCGAGCGCCAGTCGCGATGGTAGACAAGAGCGAAGCGATAAACGACGCGCATTTGCTACTGACCGGAAAACGCCAATCAAATCTGCTTGGCACACCGAAGTTCGACGATGCGCAAAACATTCTTCCGGCTGTGGCGCGCGACTTCTCAACCGACAGTATCCAGTACGCAATGAGCATCAATTGGGCCGCAGCGTGCGGCCTCTCGGTGGATGACCCCTCTGAAAATCAACGGGCGCTGGATTTGTTGGAAGCGCACGATGTAGTCCGAGGCTTCGGCCACCAAGCCACCATTGCGATGCTTCTCGGTCTTACCCCAAGAGTTTCTCCTTCCTTGCGCCGCCTGTGGGTGCGTCGGGCGCTCTACGCCAACGCCTTCCGCAACCGCTAGCAAACACTCACTGGCATTAACAAATTTCGGCAGGGTGCTCTATCGCTCTGTGAGAATCCGGTGAACCATTGGGCTGTGCCAGACAGATCCAAAGCGAAAGGGTTCACAAACGACAACAGCCATGAGCTCATTTTTTGAACAACTCTTTATTCGCGTATGGAACCGCCTGGCCAGCCCAAAGCCAGAGGCCGCACCCAGGGGCGGCCTCGACCTGGGTTTTGCGATTGCGGACGGACGGGTTACAAAGACCTACGCGAGTATCCCGCAAACCAAAAGAAGCCAGCACATTGCAATTTTAGGCAAAACCGGATCTGGAAAGAGCACGCTGTTACGCTTCATGGCCAAACAGGACATCGAACGCGGCCAAGGCTTTTGCTTCTTCGATTTACACGGCGATACGACACCGTTACTCCTCCAGCTGATCGCCGCCCAGGAACGCGCAACCGGAACCGATCTTAGTACCAAAACAATCGTAATCGAACCCGGCGATCCCGACTTCTCGATCGGTCTGAATGTCCTGGAACGAAGTCAGCAGCAGAGCTTTGTTCATATCGCTGAGTTCGCGGCGATCCTAAAGCAGCGCTGGCACCTAGACTCATTCGGCGCCCGCACCGAAGAGCTGCTGCGCAATTCCCTGCATGTGCTTTCAGACAATAACCTGACGCTGCTGGAACTCACGCGGCTACTGACCGACGCGGCATTCCGCGCAGTGTGCGTATCAAAAAGCACGAACTCGGAAGTGAAGGAATACTTCGGAGTGCGCTACGACCGCGCGAGTGATGGGATGCAGGCCAGCTATCGTGACGCGATTTTGAATAAGGTTACGGCGTTTACTGCTGACCCGCACTTCCGACACATCCTCGGCCAGAGCCAGTCGACCTTTTCCCTAGCCGAAGCGCTTGACCGGGGCTACTGGGTCATCCTCAATCTCGACAAGGGGCGCTTGGGCGAGCAAGCCTCGACCCTCGGAAGTCTGTTCCTGACACGACTCAAGAACGCATTGTTTTCCCGTCGCAGCCGCAAACTGTTCACGCTGTACTGCGACGAGATTCAAAACCTGGTGACCTTCGACAGCGGACTGGACACACTTTTTTCAGAGGCCAGGAAATTCCAAATTTCGGTCTGTAGCGGAAATCAATATTTTTCCCAGTACCCGCCGTCGATGCGTTCGGCCATTCTCGCAATCGGAACGCACATTTTCTTTCAGCTCTCAGCAGAGGATGCCGACAAGATTGCCGGAACTCTTGACGGCGGCAGGTCGATGGCTGAGGTTCTCAAGAACCTTCCGCAGCGAAACATAGTCGTCAAGAGTGGCCACCACCGCGCACTTCGCGCTGTGGTTCCGCTGCTCGAAAATTCGCGCGGCGAGTACACCGGCCTGTACAACCGTTGCCGGGCGCGCTGGGCACGCAGGCGAACTGACATTGAGCGTGAAATTCGCAGCCGTACCGCAGGCGCTGAGCACACGCAGCAGGAGGCGCTCGATGACTGGGAATAAGCGGGCGGTCATAGTCTTACAGGACCGGGACCTGCGCTTCTTGGAAGAACTGGGCACGATGCGCGTCGTCAACCGGGAGCAAGCAAGCGAAGTTGCGGGTTTCCATTCCACCACCCGAGTCAATACACGCTTGCTCGCGCTGACTCGCGCGGGGTTGCTCAAGCGCGTCTTTATCGGCAGCAACGAAGCAGCCTACATGCTTTCGGGTTCGCCCGTTCAGAATGCCGGAACTCTGCCAGCAATTCTCTTTGCCCGGCACCAGCTGGCGATCAACTCGGTTTACCTCATCATCCGACACCGGCCGATTCCGCTTCCCGGCACTCGTTCGGTTCGTTGGGTACGTTTTGAGGAACCGATCTCCAAAACGGTCGCGCTCATTCCCGATGCCTACTTTGAGCTCGACGCATCCGGCACCTTGCGCTGCATGTTCCTTGAGGTCGATCTGGGAACCGAAGCGCTCACCGCGTGGCGGCATAAAACGCAAGGGTACTTGCAGCTTGCACTGTCCGGTGAATTTCAAAAGGCCTTCGGCCAGCCACAATTTCGGGTTCTGGTAATTGCCGACTCCGAACGGAGGCTTAACAACATCCGCTCGACGGTCGCGAAGCGCACCGACAAGATTTTCCGGTTCGCAACGTTCGAAAGCATTGATCGCGACGGCTTCTGGACCTCGATCTGGCTTCGGCCAGCAGGGGACCAACGGTCGCCGCTCATATAGGGATTCTCATGCGCTACTGCAACCAGTGCCACCACATCACGCAAGGCGAGCCGCTGTTCTGCAACTTTTGCGGATCAAGCTATGACGTCAAGCTGTGCGGTTCGCGGCACCCTAACCCGCGCAATGCCGTTGTTTGTTCTCAGTGTGGCTCGCGTGAGTTCAGTCAACCCGCTCCTGAAAGTCCGCTCTGGGTCAAACCAGTCCTCTGGCTCGTGTCAATCTTTCCCGGAGCGCTGCTGCTTCTGCTCTCCATTCTGTTTCTGGTCGGAGTACTAAACGCACTACTCACAAATGGACAGCTCCGATTCCAAATGGTTTCAGCCGGGCTCATCATCGGCATGCTGTGGTGGGCATACATGCATCTTCCGCACTTCTTAAAAGGTTTGTTCAGTACCATATGGCGAAAATCAAAATCCAAAAAAGAGAGGTAGTACCTCTCTTACTGACCCGTAGGCCAAAAATTGAGAAAGGGCCGAATCACGGGCCTTTTGACGCCTTTGACGGGGCCAGCTCCGCGGTGGGCCTGCCCGCAGAGCTGCCCGAGGCTTGGCCCGATCCAAGGATTCCGATTCCGCGCGAAAGTCGCCGAGGTTTCGGGGCCTTCCCGCCGATGCCGGGCAAACGCCGGGCTCCGGGGCAACGGCGCGAACCTGGCGCATTCTTGCGCGAACCCGAGGCCTTTATCCGGGACTCCGGCTCGCGGCTCGGCGCACCGCTTTCCATCGACCAGGTAGCGCGTTTGATCGGCTGCTCGCCCTGGACCGTACGACAGACCCTTGTCAAGAAGGGGCTTCCTGTCCTGCGGTTCAGGTCGGGTGGCCGACTGACGTTCTATTACGAACAAGTCGTCGCCTGGATCGAAAGCCAACAAAAAAGGGGGAAAACCAAGTGAGCCTGTTTAAGCGCGGCGAAGTTTTTTGGAGTTACTTTTACAAGGACGGCGTCCGTCATCAGTACTCCACCGGGACTTCCAACCGCAGGCAGGCCGAGAACATCGAAGCCAAGCTCAAGGAGGAAGTTAACAACCAGCGATTCCAAATCACTCAATGCGATCCGAACGTGACGTTCGGGGAGCTCGCAACCCAATTCGTTGCCAGTGGCATCGCGCGGCCGCATCATATATATCACCTGAAATTCCTGCGGCCGTTCTTCGGGGAACTGCCGGCACCGCGGCTGACGAAGTCCTCAACCGAGGAGTTTCGGCGGATGCGCCAAGCGAAGCGTCCCGAGGCGGGGCTGAAGGATGCCACCGTCAACCGCGACCTGAGTGTCCTGCGGCACATTCTCTACTGGGCCGTAGACGAGCAGCGTTTGTTGTCCAATCCGCTCGCGCGCATGAAGATGGCCCGCGAGCGCCGCATTCGAAGGCAGGTGTTAAGCGTCGCCGAGGAGCAAAAGCTTCTGGCGGCTACGGCTAAAAACCACCTGCACGCCATGATCATTGCCGCACTCGACACTGGGATGCGGCGGGGCGAAATCACTAGCCAGCGTTGGGAAGACATCGACTTCTCGCGCCAGGTGCTGTTTGTGACCCGCTCGAAGACGCCTGAAGGGGAATCCAGAGAGATCCCCTTAAGCACCCGGCTGCTTGGCCACCTGCTTGAGCACCAAACATGCGAGGGCCTGATATTCAGCTACAAAGGCAGGCCCTTGCGCATCGTAAAACGCGCGTGGAAAACGGCGCTTAAGAATGCCGGCATTCGCCACGTTCGATTTCACGACCTCCGCCACACATTCAATACCCGCCTCATGGAGGCTGGCGTCATGCAGGAAGTTCGCATGGCGCTGATGGGCCACTCCTCAGGCTCGAAGGTTCACGCAACATACACCCACATCGAGCTGCCGGTGAAGCGCGAAGCGATCCGCAAGCTCGAAGCCTGGGTGCAAGACCAACTCAAAACAGAAAAGGAGAACAAGGAGAGCAATGATGCCAGTACCGAAAGCAAACGATCCGAAGGCACATCCGGCAAAACCGGAACGAAAGCCCTGGAAGAAAAAGTCGCCGGTCGAGATAGTGATGGAGCAGGCAAACAGGCTCCGCGCCGAGATCGCCGAGACGGAGGAGGAGTTGAAAGCCAAACGCAAACAGCTTCAAAAGTTTGACGAAGCCAAGAAGATATTCGAGGCCAGTTAAGCCATGAAGCTGTTGACCGACGAGCTGCGCGCCCGACTGCCGCAGCTTTACTCGCAAGAAGCTGAAGCCGATCCGACGGTCTATGCCAAGTTTTTCATGCCGGGTACGGCGTGGACTTGGTACGTGACCGAAGGTAGTCCACAAGAGGAGGATTTTCTGTTTTTCGGCTTCGTCGTGGGCCTGGAAAGCGAGTTCGGATATTTCGTGCTCTCCGAGTTGGAAGCAGTAACCAGTCCGCTCGGGCTGCACGTCGAACGCGACCTTCATTTCAAGGAAGGCAAGCTCACCGATGTTGTACCCGCACCCGACCTCTGATGGTGCGGCGCTTAGAGACCAAGATTTCTTCTTGGTCTCTTTTTTAGCGAGCTCTCTATGTACATGAGGACACGCTCGGAATGGTTTGCAGTTGGGAGCGGACCCGCCTCCCAAAGTCCAAATTTCAAATTGAACAGGAGAAATTGAAAACCATGAAAAAACTCTCAGTGGTAGTGGCTGGTACCGGCCAGATTCGCGACGTGGAGATCCAGCCCGGCACGACGGCGGGCGACATCCTCCAGCAGTTGACCTTGCCGGACTATTTGCTGTCCAAAGGTCCAAACGAACCCTTCTTTGCCGCCGGGGAATCGGTCTACGACAAAGTCAGGGACGGCGAGAAGATTTTCGCCTCGACCAAAGCCGAAGTCGGAGTGCCGGTGTCGTGCGCGTAAGAGACTTGGGCAACAGGCCTGCTCCCGCGTCGATCCGCGAGTTGCTTTCGCGGGTGGCGCGGGGGCGCGGCCCCGCCATCGCAGTCCAGCGCCGCCAGATTCCTTACTGGCAGGAAGCAGGCTGGATTCGCGAACGGAATACGTATAACGGCAGCTATCACACTCGCTACGCTGCCTTCGTCGGATACATCGAGGAGCACCGCGGCGGGCATATCGAGTTTTACTTGTACAACCCATCAGGTGAAATCCGCCGCTCCAGCCACTGGGCGTGCTTTCAACACCGGGGCAATGACTGGTACTTCGTGCACATGGGCAAGCGGCCCAAGGATGTCAGCTCCGGCATCATGACGATCGAACGGATGATCACAGAGGCTTTTGAACCCTGAAAGGAATAAACGTGGAACCCCAATCCCTGCAATCCCTGAAACTCGAGCGGCAGCGGCTTATAAAGAAGCGCCAGTCGCTTCTTGAAGCATTCACAAAAGCCGCCAGCGCTGGCCGCCAAAAGCAGCTCTCGCAGCTGTACATCAAAATTCAGCAGGCAAACTGCTTTCTAAAATCGCTGGAGCTGATCGAGGACGCCAAGCCAGTTGACGCATCCGGGCGGCGCCGGTACGCGGTAAGCTCACTGTTCCTGCATGAAAGCTTCCGCAAGCTCACGGCCGACCAGGACGAGCAATTCTTCTTCGTCACTGGAAGTGAAGTCGATAGCGTCTTGGTGCTCGACCAGTGGGCGGAATTTGCGCATCAAAAGCGCACGATGATGGGCGTCACCGCTGACACGCGCTCCACACACAGGCTGCTTATCAAGCTCGAACAATTCGGCCACCGACTGCTGGCGCACTTCCATAGCCATCCCGGTAAGGGTGCCGACGCAACCAACCCCTCCGGCACTGACGAGAATTTCCAAAAGCGCCTGGAGAGTGCGGGGCACCTGGCGGTCATGGCGATTTTCAGCAGGGACGGCTTTATCCGGTTCGTGCGGCTCGACCAGAACTTGGAAATCGAAGTCCATGGGAAAGGAGTGGAGAAATATGCGCCCGGCATTTACCGGCTCACAAACCCCGATTAGACTTCACGGCAGCGCAATCCCGGAAGCCACGGACCGGCAGGAAAAGATCCCTGGCTTCAGCCAGGAGATCTTCTCCAAAGCACGCGTCACCTGCATTGGGGCAGGCGGAATTGTCTCGCAGATTGCGCCGACGCTTGCCCGTAAAGGCATTGGCGGTATCGCGCTCCTTGACGGCGACATCGTTGAAGCCAGCAATCTCAATCGCCAGCGCTTTTATATGGATGACTTGGGCCGGAACAAGGCCGTGGCACTAGCTCAAAATCTGCAGCGCGAATGCATTGCCGCAACCGTGCTCCGCGGACTGCCGTTTCGTCTCGAAGAGGCTATTGAAAGACGGATTGACCTTGGGGCAGATGTCGCTGTCTGCGGCGTGGACAACAACCCGGCTCGAGTCGCCACCAGTCGTTATTTCCGCGACCTGGGCGTTCCAGTCGTCTTCACTGCAATCAGCGTGAACGGCGATCACGGCTACGTGTTCATACAGGAGGCGGATGGTCCCTGTATCGGCTGCATGTTTCCAGACATGGCAGACGATGATCGCTACCCCTGTCCCGGTACACCGGCCATCGCCGATATCTTGCAGGCGGTCGGGGCGCTAGCCGTTTACGCGACCGACTCGCTGCTTATGCAGCGGCCCCGGGCGTGGAATTACCGGCGGATCAGTCTATCCGACGGTGCGACCGATGGCGCGTCGATCATTCCGGTCCGGCAAGAGTGCGCGATGTGTAGTCCAGATGTACGTGAGTGAAAGGCGTTTGAAAGGATTCAAATTCAACGAAGGAGATCACAGATGGCGAAATGGAAAGAGGATGAATCATTGAGCAAGGCGATTGCCCGAGAGGGTGGCCAAATCGTCAAGGGGGTTGGGAGCGAGCTGCTCTCAATTGCAACGCTAGGGCTATTTGCGCCGGAGAAGCGGGGCGAGGAGATCACTGTTAAGTATCCGGACGGCAGGATCGTGAAGATCAAACGCTGAGTGCGCGTGGACCGCAGTGTCGTTGCAGTTCCAACCCAGATGAATATCGACCAGATCAACGTCGGCTTTCGGTATCGCAAGGACTTGGGCGACCTGCGTTCGCTGGCTGAAAGCATCGAGGAGGTCGGGTTGCTGCATCCGGTGGTCGTCACGCCCGAAGGCCGGTTGATTGCCGGCCAGCGGCGGCTCGAAGCGTGTCGGCTACTGGGGTGGAACGACGTTCCGGTCACCGTCGTGGATCTGTATCAGGCAGCGCGGGGTGAGGCCCATGAAAACTTCGTTCGGAAAGACCTACTGCCGAGCGAAATCGTCGCGCTCAAGCGGGCCATCGAGCCGCTGGAACGCCGGGAGGCGCGCCAGCGGCAAGGAAGCCGTGCGGCCCTCTGTCTTCCCGCCACTGTGGCGGAAGGACAGAGGGCCTATCCGGGTGAGACGCGGGACAAAATCGCGCGCTACCTGGGCGTCGGTAGGACGACCATCGAACGGGCCGAAGCCGTGATCGAAGCGGCAGAGGATGAACCGGAGGAATTCGGATACCTTGTCGAACAGATGGACCGGAGCGGCAAGGTTGCCGGTGTCTACCGACGACTCACCATCATGAAGCAAGCCAGGGAGCTTGAGGCCGCGCCGCCTGCCCTGCCAACGGGTCCGTTCAACGTCATCGTCGCGGACCCGCCGTGGCGATATGAAAGTGGCGCTTCCTTGCCGTACCCTACGATGGCGCTCGATGATATCAAGGCGATGCCGGTGCGCGACATCGCCGACGAGAATTCGATTCTGTGGCTTTGGACTACCAACGCGCATCTCAGGGTGGCGTTTGAGGTAGTCGAGTCCTGGGGTTTTGAATACAAGACGGTGCTGACCTGGGTCAAGGATCGCGTGGGAACCGGTGACTGGCTCCGCGGCCAAACCGAACACTGCATTTTATCCGCGCGGGGAAGGCCAGTTATCCAATTGGCGAACCAGACCACCGCGCTAAACGGCATCCGGCGGGAGCACTCGCGAAAGCCCGAAGAATTTTATGCGCTGGTGGACCAGCTATGCCCCGGCAGCAAGGTCGAATTGTTCTCGCGGCAGGAGCGCCAGGGCTGGCGGGCGTTCGGCAACCAGACGGATAAGTTTCTTCCTCTTCCCGCTGAGGACCCGGACGCGGAGGAGGACCACGAGGAGTAATGCTGACGGCCTTCTTGGAATTCCTATTTGATCTGTTTGGACGATTCAGATCGCCGCTGTGTCCTTGGACTGTTGCGGAAAAAATGAATTTGCCTTTGCCGCGATTCAGTTTCAGAATCGGCAGGCTCGTCTTCAAAATTGGGCGGAGACCTCAGTGATCTATTGTCATAACAGCTTCAGGTCCTTCTTGCCAGGTCTTTTTAAAGGTCTCGCATTTGAAATGGGCTACGATGACAGTGATCAGTCCGACCGGCACCCAACGACGAAAGTGAATGACCAACACACCTCAGCCTGAGACAGTAAACCTTTCCATCACGGTTCTTGGACGAACTCTGGAACATTTGGGAGTCCAAATGTACAAACGGCGGGATACCGCCATCGCAGAACTTGTTGCGAATTGCTGGGACGCTGGCGCCGCAAGAGTCGATATACGCCTTCCGGAGCCCCAGGACTACGATCCTGCCAAGAGCACGATCACGATCACGGATGACGGCACTGGCATGACGGTGGAACAGGTTCAGAAGGAATACCTCGTCGTCGGCCGAAATCGGCGGCAAAAGGGAGGCGGTACAGGAGCAAGGTCGCGGCCCGTGATGGGAAAAAAGGGCATCGGCAAACTTGCGGGATTCGGGCTGGCTGCCCAAATGGAAGTGTGCACGTGGCGAGAAGACCGGTCCACAACGTTCGTGCTCGACATCAACAACTTGAAACAGGAAGGCGGCGTCTCGGCGGATATCGCTATTAAAGGAGCCCGTTCTACTAAGCCCATTTGGGCCACCTCCGACGCGGGCACTCGCCTGGTATTGCGCGATCTGAAGCATAAGTCGGCTTTGGACTCAGACAAGCTCAGCGAAGCTCTTGCACGGCGCTTCAGCCGCACGACGCGCGGTGAGATGAAGATCTTCGTAAATGGCGTGGAAGTCGGAGAACCGGCACTGGATATCGAAGAGAGGTTTCCAGAGACAGGGTTCTATACCGCCACCCTGCCCGACGGCTCAGAGGTCCGATATTATTACGCATTCACCAATGGGACGATCAAATCAGCGGAGCTGCGCGGTTTCACAATTTACGTCCGGGGCAAGACGGCACAGGCTCCTCCGTTCTTTTTCAACGTCGAGGCGACTGCGTCGGGCCAGCACTCTACTAAATACATCACCGGCGCCATCGAAGCCGATTTTTTGGATGACGGCCTCGATGATCAGTCCGATCTGATCTCCACCGATCGGCAGGAGATCGATTGGGAGTCCGAGAAGACGAAATCCCTCCATGAATGGGGCGATCAGTTCGCCCGCAAAGTGTTACGCGAATGCACCGACCGCAAAGGCAAGAAGATGAAGGATTGGATTCTTCAGAATCAGCCTATTGCGGCGAGGGTCGAGAAACTCGATACGACATCACAGAGGCAGGTAACGAAGTTCTTACTCATTCTCGGGGAAGCCGAACCGGAACAGGAACGCGCCCTGGAGCTTGCCGATTCGCTTGTGCGGGCCTTTGAATACCGCCACTTCCACGATGTGATTGCCGAGCTTGATTCCTTAGCGACTGATCCAGCTGACCTGGCTAAGTTCCTGGGGAACATGCGGGAATGGAAATTGCTTGAGAGCCGCGCGGTGCTGGAGATCGTCAAAGGGCGTTTGGGAATCATCCAGAAGTTCCATCAGATGATCGTGAATGATGCGCCGGAAACAAAATCGAAGAACGTTAGTGATAACATGCACGATCTCATCGCGGGATCACCTTGGTTGCTCAATCCGGAATGGCAGGTGCTCGCGGAAGAAAAGACAATTTCGAAACAGCTGGCGGAATGGGGCGCAAGCGACATCCAAGATGAAGATGCACGCATGCGATATGACTTTCTCGCCCTTACCGATGAGCGCCGCCTAGTCGTGATCGAGATCAAACGCTCCGGGCACGCCGTGACCTTGGAGGATTTACAGCGGCTTGAGCGTTATAAGGAGCGACTAGCCAAGGCACAGACGAAAGACATTTACATGGTCATGCTTTGCGGCGGCAGCATCGACGTTTCCGACTCGTACAAGCAGAACTGGGATGAGCGTGAAGACGGAGAGATTGCCACTTGGAATCAAGTTTATGACAAAGTTCGTCAATATTACGAACACTACCGTGCCATCCTAGAGGGAGACGTTGCGCACCCAGACTTCGTAAAAAAGGAGCTCGAAATTGCGCAGACCCGACAAGTCTTGGAAAGCGGCACCGTCCATCGCGATCCCAGCGCCCGAAAAACGGGTCTTGGCCAGCAAGACAGTAATTACCGAACCGGCATACTGGCTTTCGGTTCGCTGCTCGACGACCCCGGCTCCGAAATCAGTGCTGCAGTCGATCAATTAATCGAGCCGGTCATTACACCATTCAATGTCGAGTTTGTCCGCCGAAGTACCTTCCGCGATGGGGCTCCGACTCTGGCACCCGTAGATCAGGGCGGTGCCACTGTCACGGGTGCTATCTTCGTCCTCAAGCCAGGTATCACATCACAGGACGCCACCGATATGCTCTGGCGGCGCGAAACACGTCGCCTTGGCACAGAGGCGCACTACAACGCCAAGGAGCCCGGCGAAGTTCAAATTCGAAGCGAGAAGAATCTCGCTGGTGTTGACGAAGTGTACTATGCCGCGCCGCAAGCCAATCTGCAGGCCGACGCGAAACAGCTCGCAGCCCTAGCGATCGCAAGTGCGCTAGCAAAGGCCGGCGAAGATCAGCGTGACGGGATTAATTACCTGATTAACTTGAAGAAGCGCGGGATCAGAACGCCCCTCACAGACGACTATGAAAAGGCGATTTTGGAGCTGACTAATCAAACCGACTTACATATGGCTTTTCAAAAGCTCAGAGAGCAACAATAAAGCATTAAAGTATCAATGCGTCGGTTTGCTTCACTCGAGGGCGAGCGGGTACTGCGCTGCTCTGGTCTTCGGTATCGGTCGTCGTGGTCTGCGTGTGCGGATAGCGTTGAACAGCGAGCTTCTGCTCCCGAGAGACTGAGCAAAGCTCCGAATTTTGCGGATGTCATCTGCATATGCGATCAGGTACTTGTTGCTCTCCAAGCCGATATCGGCTTCCTCTGCCGACGCGATGAGTAACTCCACCGCCTGCGCCGGAGCGTAGAAGGCAACAATGGGATATTTCTCGTGATGCTGCCCGCCGAAGGCGCCGCCATTGCAACTGCTAAAGGGAACACACTTGGCGGCCGACAAGGAAATGACGGTGGATGCGACTCCTAAGTCTAGACCGTAGAGGTCCTGGCCGCTCTCATAAAGCTCCTCTTCGATAGCCGCAGATTCCTCCTCCGTGTCCGCAGTGGATTCTATCCTCGCGATTAGGTCACGCTCAAGAGTGAACACCCTCCTGGCCTCTGCCCAAGATAGCCGTCGCAGATCCGTATACATGCGATTGCAGCCTAGGCCGCTTTCTTCACCCGCCTCTCCTGCCGCGGGCCAACCAAGATCACTCGCATCAACTTTTCGAATGATCTCTACGTCGAAGGTGGGATATGTGAACATTATCCAACTGGCAGCGCAGCACCGCGCCGACGGCCTCGTTCAATAAGCATCGACCGTCTATGCTATTTGGTTTCTATTCGACATCCTGCGAAACCGACGAGCTATCGACAATCTTGGGAAGATTCTCGGCAAGCGCCAATACCGTTGAAGCGGCACCGCGTGCGGCCGTGCGGCGGAACTCGTCGGAGTATTCGCCAATACCATTTCCGTTCGCCCCCTTGAGCACGCGTAACGCATGTTCGTAGCCGAGCATCAGAATTCGCATCCCAAGAACATACTTCTCGGTCATCACGTCCTTAGCGATGTCGCCGCGGGTCTGCATTTTGTATTTGAGATGGTATGCGTTGTCATAGTTGATCAAGTAGAGAATTTGGTCGTCGCCTAGATCACGAACTATCCCGCCGTCCTGGTCTGTAAATCCTTCGGGCCACAGTTCGCTTTCCTGGAGGCCAATGTTTCGTCCGTCTTTGGTCAGTAAGACATACTTCGGCAAACCGTGAGTCGGGGCGTTCTGGCCGTCTCCCTTGCGATCAGCACCTTGCCCGCCCTTAGATTCGGTATGTGGTTTTTTGACCTTTGGCTTTGCGGGAGGCGCTTCTTCTTCCACGATGCGAATCGTCAGTTGATCCGCGACTGGCATCGCCATCGCCGGGTCTTGAAGACCGATACGAAACGTGAAGCTATCCCCAATCTTCACCTTCGCTTCCACCGGATCGAAGTAGACCGTCAGTCGTCCATCATGAAGGTGTGCGCGCCAAGCGAAGCGGCTCGCGATTGCTTCGGGGATAATCAAGCAGCCCGGATTGTCGGCGCGGTTGAGATAGCCGTTCTCTGCGTCTGTACGACCTGCTACTGCGCGAACGCGATTAATCGGCAACTCGATGGCTTTCTCGCGAGTTTTCTCTTCGAGTCGCAGAAAGGTGGGACTGTACTTCCCTTGGAATTCGCCCTTCCCTTCCTCATTCCCGTTCGTTCCGCCGCTCGCTGGCAGACGAATGATCGGATCCTGTCCGGTCAGCAGGTTCGCCAAGGTCGGATCTTTGTCAATAAGCTTTTGGAACAGGTCGTTGCGCTCCGTTTTAGCCGCGCGCTCCATCTCTTCGCGCGCGACCTTCATCTGCAACTCCTTAAGTGCTGGCGATTCCTTGATTGTGGCAGTTACGACTTCGCGGTATCGCTCGCCCACAATGGTATTGCGGATGTGTTCCCGATCGCCTTTCCAGACATCATTGTGCGCGGCAAAGCTGAGGTTGCTCGCGTCAATGATGACCACTACACGGTCCTTCAGCGCCGGAAACCCGCAATCCGTAAGGTAGCCGCGCGTCTGTTTAAATTGAACTTGGCCATTGAGGGCATGAAAGACTCGGTTATTCGAATTGCGGAGCCAGTCGGGTAATTTACGTTTCAAGGCGATAGCGCTGATCGAAATGACCCCCAGTTCCGGGTCTTCGACATTACCGACGCTTATGCGCGCGTCAGCCGCCACCTCATGATCTTCGGTATCCTCTTCTTCACCTTCCGCGGAGTCTGTCTCCTTGTGCGAACGAAGAAGCAAGAACTCCATCCCATAAAAAGGGCGCGGGTCGATGCCCTCCGCGCGTTCGCCGCCGCGCTTTGGATCGGGCTTCTGCCGGAAATCGAGCAGCCGGAAGGGCAAAATGGTTTCGACCAGATTTTCGTTCAGCGCTTCCCGGCTACCGCGGAAGCTTAGGAATTTCGACCCGACTTGATAGTCGTAGAGCTTGATTACGGTCCCGGTGACAAGATGCACGCCGTCGTACCGCTTCCGATCGCCGCGAAGATATGGGTAGAGCACGTCCGCATCGAAAGACGGAATCGAGCCGTTCGGCAAAACAAAATACTCGGCGATAGGCATTCCGTCCCCCGGACGCCGGCGCATCAGAGTCCATCCCCATGGAGTCTTGCCGTCATACCGCCGCGATACGATCAGCTTGTACCACTGCCTGCCGCAATATCCGAGCACGCCCGACGACCCCATGTTGTACTTACCCTGAACGAACGGAATGTTGCGCTTGTTGCCCTCGCTTAGAGAGAGGAAGGTGCGTTTGAACTCTTCAGGCTTCTGGCCCTCGCCATTGTCCACAAAGGTATAGCAGGGGAGCCCTTCCTTTTTATTCTTTGCCCCTGTAATTCCGATGACCAGATTCTTGGACGCGAATTCCCGCAGCCACGGATCATTAGGATCGAGATTCACGAGCTTACCGCCCTGTAACGGCTTGACCAGCTTATCCACCGCCTCGTACATGGTCCGTGGGGCCTTGGGTGATTTGGGGTCGATCTTCTTAAGGTACGCGTGCTTCATGAGCACCGCGTCGACCATGTTGGTCATGAGCTCCGTAAGGGCCTTGCCACCATCGGACGCCTGATTCGATGTGATGTTAAAGTTCGTTTCCCGATTGTCGAGCGGCTTCCAGCTAGACGGCTTTTTGAAGTCTAGGGTGCCTTCAATTATTTCTTGAACTTCCTTCTCGGATTCTGCCGCGAGGAGTTGAAAGCACACTTCTTTAGATTTCATGTTGTTAGCCCTTGTCCGCGGATGATAGCCGCTAGTCCAACGTAAATCCAGAACCCCTGCCGTTGCGCTTTTGAGCCATCTCAAATTTCTTTTTAGAGGCCCCTAGCTCATCGTGCAAAGCCTTAAAGATTTTCTGGACGTCCGCGTCAGTGTAATCGTAGTTGGATCTGTTCGATAGGTTTCCTATCAGTTGCATTGCCTTCATGGCATTCGAGACCCTTTTTGTAGCCAACCGAACAAACTTCTCCCTGTCACTTGGGTTCATAGTGCATCCTTAAATTTCTGTGAAGTACATTTCAAATCTATACGAGTAGATTCCGAATAGCAATAGCACAGAGCAATCTTTTTTGAAACACGAGTACCATGGGAGACCACGGGTAGGTTTGGAACCCAATCCGGCCGACCTCAGCGGTCGAACGGTACGCCAAACGTAACTTGTTGTTGCTATTAGGATACGCGGCTCATCTTGCAAATCTACGATCTTGCGCCACCGGAATGAGAGGGTACCAAAAAACGCTGGGGATCTTCTTCCAAAAAAAGACTGTCCCGAGGCCTGGACTTACCGTGATAACTATGCTTGAGTATACTTAAGCCACTTAATGGATGGCTGGCGATGCCAACCCCAGTCAACGGCAAGACCTACTATTCGGCCCACGAGACGGCGCTGGAGGCTGGCATCTCGAAGCCCACGCTTTTACGGTGGATCAAAACGAAACGCATCAAGGACTCCGAAAAAAGAGACCGCAACGGCTGGCGGCTTTTTGCCGAGTCTGAAGTTCAGGCGATCCGGAAGCTAGCTCAAGTCGCGAAGTGAGGCCATGGCTACAATAACGAAACCGCAAAAAGTTGGCGCCCCTCGCTTTTTGACAGTTGATTTCTTCTGCGGCGCGGGCGGGACAACACGGGGGCTCATCGATGCCGGCGGCTATGTAATCGCGGGGATCGATAAGGATGAGCGTTGCCGCTCCACCTACGTCAGCAACAACAAAAACAAGACGCTGGACCGCTTGAAACCCCGTTTTTTGACCCACGACGTTTTTCCGAAGACCAGGCGCTATCCGGCGGGGCAGCAGGAAGAATTATTCGCGGCGCTTGAGGAGCTTATTCCAGCTTACCGTCGCAAGGTGCGAGGAGTCCCGCTGCTCTTCGCCATCTGCGCGCCTTGCCAGCCGTTCACCAAGCTCTCACGAAAAGAACTGAGTGATGAGCGCAAAGCCGGTCGCCGACGTGACAGAAATTTGCTGAGCGAAGCTAACGGGTTCGTTGATCGTTTTAAGCCTGAGTTGGTGCTCTCAGAAAATGTACAGGGCATCGGCGATCCCAAATACGGCGGCGTCTGGGAAAATTTTCGAAAGGGACTTGAGGACCTGGGTTATGTCACCGGGACGAAAATCGTGTGCACTTCGCGGTTTGGGATTCCCCAATATCGGAAGCGATCCATTCTCCTTGCCGCACGGCGCGATGTCATAAAACCCGAACGCTTTGCCGATTTGCTCGGTTACGAGTTGCTCGTCCCAGACAACGATCCTGATAGCTTGATGGTGTCCGTGCGTGAGGCTATAGGGCATTTGCCGTCGATCAAAGCCGGAGAACAGCATCCGGAGATCCCAAACCATCGCACCCGAGCATTAAGCGATCTGAACTTTCGTCGTCTTGCCGCAGCGAAGCCTGGCCAGTCAAACGCCTACATGGAAGATACACCCGACGGCGACCTTTCACTCGACTGCCATAGGAAGGTCAACGCGAGACTCGGCGGCCGTTGCTTCACCGACGTTTATACTCGCATGAGCCCCGACCGGCCTTCTCCGACTATTACCACTAAATGCCATAGCATCTCGAACGGACGTTTTGGTCATTACGACACAAAACAGGTGCGGGGTCTTTCCCTCCGGGAGGCCGCGATCCTTCAGTCTTTCCCGAGTAACTACATTTTCTACCCCGTTGATCAGAATACTGCGGTTGCTTCCATGATCGGAAATGCCGTGCCACCGAAACTGGCGGCTTTCTTCTCGCGGTATCTGGCCCAGTCGGTTGACCCCAAACAGCTCAGTCGCGTTGGCAAGCGTTAAACGTTCTTCAGGCGTTTGAGAAGCGCCTCCGTAGCCCTTTTCAAGCGGCATTCCCAGATCACTACTAGCGACCATCCGGCCGCCTTTAGGGCATGCTGGTTGTGGCGGTCTCTTCGGATATTTCCGTCGATCTTGGCATTCCAAAACTCGACGTTCGATGTCGGCCGCCTTCCTCGCGGGCAAGAGTGCCCGTGCCAGAAGCACCCGTGCACAAACACCAACACACGAAAACGCGGCAACACGATATCGGGTTTACCGGCTAGCTCCTTTGAGTGGAGGCGGTAGCGAAAACCTTCGGCGAACAGTTTCTTGCGTACGTAAAGCTCCGGTAACGTATGCGTGCCGCGCACCGCGGCCATCATCCGCGAGCGTTGTTTCAAGCTAACGTTATCGGTCATATCACGCGAATGCTGCTGCCCGAGGAAATTCTTTCAGAAGAACTCCTGGGCTATTGATTAAACGACGAGTCCTTCATGTGTTCGCGAATCAGATCGTAGCTAATCGCCAACTCCATGCCTAACCGTAAGTCGGTGTTCACGATCGGTTCGTTATCGAGCTTCCCGAAGACGATGCGCTCCTCGTCGTTGGAGTCGCGCACCCGTACCCACATCCACTCGCTCTCGCCAGAGGTCTCGTGTTTGAACTCGACCTTGACGTAGTCTCCGGTTGCAAATTTGCCCATTCTTTCCAATCCACCCTCAGGTTCCATTACGGGGTGAGCGACCACAGCAGAGGCGGTCTGCCCCGCTGCAGGGAATGTGCTTCGGATCGCTAAGAGGGCCATCGAAAAGCAACGGCCCAGGATCGCTGTGAGCGCCATTCAACGTGCTACGCTTTGCCAGCGGGCCTGCAGCGGGACGCGACCAGTTTAGACTTTACCGCTGCCGCGCGGGTTCTGTAAAGAGCGGCCATTCCGAGAAAAAGGAATGTAGTCAATTTTGTAGCTGTTCCGAGCCTCCAAGAACCCCAAAACGCCACAACTTGCTACAGGTGCGCTAGCCGGGTCGAAACCCGGCATTGCAAATAAAGGGCTTGTTTTCATTGGTCGGGGCGGGGCGATTTGAACGCCCGACCCCCTGCGCCCAAGGCAGGTGCGCTACCAGGCTGCGCTACGCCCCGACATCATA
>Ga0210384_10001526_pt1 | contig 31250 bp, 30 predicted proteins | sample IncBWH2MmetaG_FD_160574 | JGI IMG/M metagenome (GOLD analysis project Ga0210384, IMG submission 160574) | Forest soil microbial communities from Barre Woods Harvard Forest LTER site, Petersham, Massachusetts, United States - Inc-BW-H-2-M | ecosystem: Environmental > Terrestrial > Soil >...
CGACCGTCACAAAGAACACAGCTTTCGACGCATGCCGCTCCAACAGCGGCCTTGCGATTTCATAATTCGAGATGTGTCCGTCATCGAATGTCAATTCCGTGTCTTTCTCTCGGCTGTTCCGTTCGGCTACCAGCTTCAAGTGCTCGTCCAGTTGCTGCGACGTCACGGCATAGATGTAAGTTGACTTCTCAGGCTCAACTTCGTGGTATGTCAGAATCCGGCGCAGAGTGCTGTCCTCGCGCGGTTTTGCTGTCGAGTTTGTCGCGTCACACGACGCTCCATTTTCGAATTGTCGTTCTCGAGTCATGTTCAATGCCGTTGCGCACCGGCGAGCGGCGCCGCTTTTCGGTCGAATTCGGGAACGGGCTCTTCCAGCCAATCTCGCAGGGGCCCAAATTGATACCGTTCTAACAACGAGCGTAGCCTTTCCTCCGTCCGGCTCAGATTGGTGTAGTGTCTCAGTCGCGACCTAAATCTCCCTGCAATCCTCGGCTGATTTGGATCCAACTCCCAGGGATGGAGATAGACCACAAGAGGGAACGACGTTTTTCGTTCGAACTGCTGAATCGCGAAGTGGGTATAGCCGAGCGGGAGAACGCGCAGATACCCTCCACCGGCGGCAGGCAGGATCGCGCCGGCGATCGCTAAAGTGGCGGGAGGAAATTCCTGAAGCTCGGCTCCCTGTTTTAGATGATGCTTGTAGGGAAATCGCGATGCGCCTGGGATTCCATACAAGTCGTGGTGGATGGGATAAATGCTGGAGTCGTACTTGAAGCCCAACTCGCCCAGAATATCAAGCGCCCAGAGGCACTCGTTTGTAATAGACCAGGTCGGCGCGCGATAACCGAGGACGGGTTTTCCTCCGACCTGTTCGATGCGATCGCGTGCGCGTTGCGTATCTTCGCGAAACTGTTCTGGAGTCAGGCTGTAGACAGTGCGATGCCAATAGCTATGACATCCAGGCTCGTGGCCGCGGGCAATAATTTCACGGACCAGGCTGGAGCTTCGGTCCGCCACCCAGCCGACGATGAAAAATGTTGCTTGAACGTGATGTTCATCGAAGAGGTCTAGAAGTATTCTTGTGCCCCGGTCGACACGCGACGGGAAGTTGTTCCAGTCCTCTCGCGACACTCGATCCGAGAAGGCCTCAACTTGAAAGTAATCCTCCACGTCCACGGTCATTGCGTGCTTCCGCGTTCCCTGGCTCATACAAATGTCTAACACTCCCGCCTGATCGATCCGTCGGGGCCTTCCTGCTAAAACCCAAAGTTGTTACGGTGTGACTCTCTTCCTGATAGACACTGAGCCAGTAAGCTGTGTTACTGCAGCGGCCGGGGGACGAACCGCTTGGCCTGCGCAGAGCATGTTCTCATTTGGATGATGGCCGATGCGACCGACAGCACTCTGTCGCGGTCTACCCCTCGAGAAGGCCCAGTCATGAGTGCGCGGCGGAATCGTAGCTTAACAAAGTTGCCCAACGCAAGATGTTTGATTCTGTGCTCGACCCTGAATCGAAGGGAAATTCGGTTTCGGTCGATCCGTTCAGATCCAGCCGCGCGCCCGGTAGTAGCCGATCTTGCCGAACTCCTCACACAATTGGAGGAACGCACTCCATCGGCTTTCCATCCGCAGTGATAGTTTGTACACGTCGGGAATCGGGGCTGGTTCGGTCTGTATTCCGGCCCGGGCGAACGCGTGCTGTGCTCGATACATGTGATAGTCACTGGTCAAGAGCACCTTTTTGCCAGGAAGCGCATCGAGGAACCGGTGCGCATACAACGCGTTTTCTCGGGTATTTCGAGACTGCGGTTCGATCAAGATCTCATCAGCAGGTACACCTTGACTGATCATGTAGTCGCGGATCGCCGCAGCGACGGGTGGACCGTTGGAACCGCCGCAAACCAAAACACGACCGTACCTTCCCTCTTTCCAGGTACGGACGGCATAGACCGCTCGCCAATACGAACTGCCTCCGATCGTGCCGTCGCTAAGTACCGAACCTGCTAGAACGATCAGGACTGCCCCATTCGATGAAGCTGCGGGAAGCGAACCGGCCAAAGACTCAGAACACCATCGCGTGATGGGAGTAAGCGTGACCACCAGAAAGAGAAAACCGATTGCCGCGCACAGAGTCCTTGCTGAGACCAGTAATCGATGCGCAAACGAACGCCTGGCCAGCGAGTTGGGTGAATCGAGCATTTGTGGGCTCGGAAGCGCAAATAAGCGTCGACGACGGAGTAACTAGCAACTGGGTCCTGGATTCAACCTTTCGCTCCAAACGGATCAGGGAAGGCGAGCATCGGTCTCTGGGAACCGCAAGCCCGTCGATCGGCGGCTGATTGTACAACTTTGCTAGAACTAGCCAAGCGCAAAACGTGGCCCTGCCACATCCAGCGTCAACTTGTTCGAGTCCGGAGCGCATGCCGCTCGCAAATCCTCGCGCGACTTGAATGTTGAGTGTCGCGGCACGTCAAGGCCCACTCGGCTATACTCCGTCGCGAGGATGATGGTGCCTTTGTCTAGGCTGGTTGTATTTTCGAGCAAACCACCCGACGAACTGGGTCGGCTCCTGGACCGACTCCAGCGAGAGCTCACGGACGCCAAGGTCTGCGGCGTTCTCTGCCAGAAGCTGCCACGGGGGCAGGCTGCACAGAGTGTCCACGCAAGTTTTCCCAAACGGCCGCGGCCCGGCTATTTGCGTTATGCAGCCCGCGAAGCGTTTCGCCGGATTTTTCTGTACCTGTCGATCCCCATCGACGCCACCATCCGTTTTCTTCACGCCTGTCCTCGCAAGCCGAACCAGCCGGTCGAGATCACCCTCAGCGATCTCCGTCACCGCCTTCAGCGCCACGGCTGCGAACTGTTTCTGACACCAGACGCGCAGTCGACGGCAGCGTTGGCCTTTGTCGAACGGCAAGAGGCTGATCTCGGCGTAGTATTCGGGCCCGGTTTACTGAATCCTTCCCTCGTCAAAACCCCACGACTTGGTTCGATTGCCTTGAACCTCTGGCAGATCCCTGAAGACCGAAACGGAGGACCGGCTGGGCTATGGGAGGAGCCCAGCAATCGCAGCGAGATTACTGTCGCTGTTCGAAAGATCGATAAGGTGTTCGACGAGGCGCCCATTTTGTGTCAGGCCAAAATTCCCATCGAACGTTACGACGATTGGAAGAGTTTGGCATTAAAGGCTGAGGTCGTCGGCCAAGATCTAGTGGTCGCTGCCATCGCTGATTGCCTTGCCGGAAAGCCTCTGCCTCTGCTGCAAATCAAAGAATCCAGACTGCAGTGCTATCCGTCGACACAACCGATGTTGACCTACGAGCGGGAACTCCTTGCGCGCAGACCGTGCTACTCGCCGAAACGCACGAGACCTGTGTGGAAGCTGTTGTTCCGTTCGATTTTTCTCCTGCCTTTTGCGGTGGCCAGAAACTGGCTCTATCGCTGGCGCAAAGCGTTTCCAATCGTCATTTTCTACCACCACGTCATCTCCGATCGGCCCCACCACCTCGGTACTCCGACCGCAGCTTTTGCACGCCAGATTGCCTTTCTTCGGAAGTTCTATCGGATCGCCAGCCTTGAACAGGCCATGCAAATGCTGCAGAGCGGCAGTGTGCCCGTACCGACCGTAGTGCTAACTTTTGACGATGGCTATGCCGAAAACTTCGTGAATTTGCGGGCCGTCGCGGGGCGCTACAACATTCCAGTATTCCTCTTCTTGAGTACCGCTCACATCGAAAGCGGCTCGCCATTCGGCCACGATGTTAAGCGCAATCAGACGAATTTTGCTCCCCTCTCCTGGAATCAGGTCATATCGCTCAGTCGGTCTGGGTTCTCGTTTGGCTGTCATACCCGTTCTCATTTCGATTGTGGGTCACACGATACGACCAAGCTCGAAGAAGAGATCGCAGGATCAAAGCGTGATCTTGGCTCGCGCGCCGGGATTTGGGCAGATTACTTTTCGTTTCCCTGGGGTATGCCAGAGAACATCTCGAGCGAGGCACTGCGGTTGGCGAGGGCATCCTTTCAGTATGTTTTCGCCGCGGCCGGGGGTGTAAATGTGATCGGCAACGACCCGAGGGGAACTCTCCTGCGCCGAGAGGATCATCCCGAAAGTCTGTGGGAAGTGGAACTGTCAGCGCAGTGCCTTCTCAACATGAGGACTTGGCGTGATCTGTTCCCGAGTATTTTCTAGTTGCGCCCAGTAGCTCAGGTCAGCACTTCCGCGCCGCAACTCGTCGATCAAGATGAATCATCGAGGCAAGCATAGCCTGTTCGTTCAATCGTCGACTTGCATTTGGTCTCAGGCAAAGGACTTGATAGAGGCGCTGTGTCTGCCTCTTACAAGGTGCATCCCTAGGTGGATTTATGTTGCGTTCTGTGCGGTTTGGGTACTATAACGATTCTCAGAAATTCGTGATGCGGTTCGGGCCCCGCGACTAACACGCATCGAATATGACCGCCCCTCTCGATTCCAAGGGAAATCCTTACCCCGACCGGCGCAGCGGTCGGCGGCAAAGGGTTTTGTTCTCCTCGGTTGTAGTCCGCGACGCCAATTGCGGCAGGCTTCTGGATATCAGCCCCAAGGGATTTGCGCTGCAGACTGACTCCGAATTGCTCAGCGTCGAGTTCCCGAATTTCCGTTTTAAATTCTTGCCAACGCTTGCTTGGGTCGAGGCCAGAGGACGGGTGGTGTGGAGAAACAACGCGAAGAACGTGATTGGCATAGAATTTGTTGATCTGACGGATGAGGTACGCAAGCAAATACAAACATGGATGGACTCCAAGAAAGAGCTAGCAGGAATCGGAGCGGTGATTCTCGGTCCAACTCCTGCACCTGCCGTGGTTTCCGCGCCCGCAAATGACGTTTTGGTTTCTCCCCCATCCAGCCCTTTCGACCTGAGTGTCGAGAATCAAAGTCCAGACCCGATCTTTGCACCCGTTCGGTACCCCTCCGAAACCCTGGATGCCCGAGCGACAGCGAAGAGTGCCGTAGACAAGAATCTCGCCGGCGGGACGAACAAGTTGTTCTGGCCAATTGCGCTGACGCTGGTTGCCACGTTACTGATTACTTCCCCTCTTCCTCTTCGGTGGTTTCAGTTGCGAAAATTGTCCAATAGCCAGAAAACTACAGAAATGGCAGGTGCGCCGCATCCGCCGATGCTTCCCGCAGAGCCAGCGCACCCCGCACCGCCGGTCACCCCCGTGAAGCCGGTCCCTTCCGCGGAGCGCCCCTCAGTTGCGTCTTCGAATCGACGGTCTTCCTTGAACGGGCCTACTTTTGTGATTCAGGTGGGCGCTATGATTCATCAGGAAAATGCCAATGCACTCGCGGCCTCGTTGCGCGAAATGAAGTATCCTGCGTTCGTGATTAAGCTACCCTCCGAACGGTTCCACCACGTGTTGGTCGGACCCTACAGCAGCGTGGACGTCACAAAGAAGGTTCAAAAGGAGCTCGAAGAACGCAGGTTCGAAACTATTCGTAGTGAATGGAAAGTATCGTCCCGGTAGGCATCCAGGTCTGCATCCATAGCGCCGGTTGACGTGTTTCGGAAAATCAATGGAATTTGCCACGAGCCCTTTGTGAGCCCGGTGGGCCTCTCAGCGAGCCCTGACCCTGGAGCTCACCCTGGCGCGCCGACGTTGACCCACTAACCGAACGTCCCAACCGGCCTAAAAAGCACAATAAACTCCAATACGTCACCGGCTCGTTACCGGCGTTTTGTATTCGGCCTACAGATACAAGCGAAGCTCTAGAAAGAAGCGCTCCAGCTTTAACAGACACGGATTTCCACGTACCATACGACGGCGTATTGACAAAGCACGCCTCAGGCTCATACCATACGGCACCGTATGGCCAAAGACCTCGGAAGAAACGAATGGCTGCGAGCCGCCCGTGTCGCGTTGCTAAAGAGCGGTGTGAGTGAGGTGCGCGTAGAACGCCTGGCGCGCGACCTGCGAGTAAGCAAAGGCAGTTTCTACTGGCACTTTAAGGATCGACAAGACCTGTTGGAGAACCTGCTAAGGGACTGGGAAAAAGATTTTCCGCAGATCATGTCGCAGGTAAAAGGAAAGCGGGGTCGCGAAGCATTCCAGTTGCTGCTGCGTCTGGTGGTCGAACAGGCTCCACTTGGGCAGAAAGGGATAGTGCCCTCCGACGCGGCAATGTTCACCTGGGCTTCGGTGTCTCCGAAGGTCCGACGGCGTATCAATCGCGCCGAGAAGAAAAGGATCGAACTGCTGAAGCGAATTATCGGAGATTCCGAGCGCAGCGAGATCTTGTACCTGGTGTGGCTGGGCTTTGTAGCCAGGGGACAGCGGGTCCCCACGTCGCGACGGCGATTCCCACAGATTGCCCGCTCGATGCTGAAGTTATTCCTGCCAGCGAGGTCACGGCGACAGCACCGGGCACGAAAGGCGCGATCGAAGCGAACACAGAACAGGAGGTAGACATATGTGGCGATGGCTAAAGCGGATTGGGGTGGGAATTCTTGCCGCGATGATGCTCGCCTTCATCGCTGTGATCGTGGCAACCATGTCGGTTAAGTTGCCGAGCGAGGAGAGGACCTCGGCGGGCCTACGGCGTTCAACCTCCAACTACTTGAAGATGCGTGACGGAGTAGAGATCGCCGAAAGCGTGTATCTGCCTCCGGATTTGAAAGCAGGTGAACGAGTCCCAGTGTTGATGCGAACCACCCGCTACTGGCGCGAGCCGCAGATAGGATGGACATCTCGCATACTGGTGGCCCTACGTCTAACAAGCGCGGATGAGCTCCTGGACAGGCAGGTGGCCTACTTTAATAGGCGTCATTTCGCGGTCCTGCTGGTGGATGCTCGCGGCAGCGGGGCGTCCGGCGGGCATCGCGAGATGGAGTACTCCCCTGCCGAAGTAGCGGACATGGGTGAGGTCTCTGCCTGGGCTGCGCAGCAACCGTGGTCGAACGGAAATGTGGGAACGTTTGGAGTTTCGTATGAAGGCAGCACTGCAGAGCTCGCGGCCGTTCCCAACCAACCCGCCGTTCGTGCGGTTATGCCGCTGTACGACGACTTTGATGTGCTATTTGCAATTCAACCGGGCGGAGTAACCGGCCTGCTTTTGCAGCAATGGAGCGACGCGGTTGCAGCGATGGATCGCAATGACGTGTGCGCTGCGGACCAGGTGAAAGGGTGGAGCTGTTGGAGGGACCGGCTCACCACACCAGGAGTGCGCCCTGTCGACGCAGACCCGAACGAAAAGCATCTAGCGGAATTGGTGAACGAGCATCACAACATAAATGTGAGTGCGGCCATCGCCAAGATGGAGTTTCGCGACGACACGCTGGCCACGCTCACTGTGGCGGAAATCAGCCCGTACGGATTACGCGCGCCCATTGAGGCTTCCAAGGTGCCCATGATGGTTTGGTGCGGGTGGCTCGATGGAGAGGGTTGCGAAGGGGCATTAAATCGCTACAGGAACTTTTCAAATCCGCAGGTTGTGGTCATTGGTCCACTATCACACGGCGGAGATTTCAACGCGGATCCATTCGCGTTGAAACACACACCACCGGTCCCGCCCAGCGAGGAACAATTCAAGATGGAGGCGGATTTTTTCGATCGGACATTGCGAAACCGGACTCCCGAAATTATCGAATCCTCAGTCCAGTACTACACGATGGGTGAAGGACAATGGCACAACGCGAAGGCCTGGCCGCCAGAAGGATTCTCCGCGGAGCGTCTCTACTTTGCGGAACGTAACGCGCTGACCGTTGCAGTTCCATCTGCGGTCGGTGCCGGCGACTCCTACACGGTGGATTTTACGGCCTCCAGCGGCACGCAGACCATCTGGCACACCGGAGTTGGGGGAGGTGATGTCGTCTATCCAGATCGCGCGGAGGAGGACAAGAAACTGCTGGTCTATACCAGCGCGCCACTGGAATCCGACATGGAAATTACCGGTACGCCGGTCCTGACGCTCGAAATGTCCTCAAGCACCAGCGACGGAGCAATACACGCATACCTCGAAGATGTCTCACCCGAGGGGCGGGTGACGCATTTGGACGAAGGCGTGTTCCGAGTGATTCATCGCAAACAGGTCGACCCAAAGAGTCTTCCCTACGAGCCATTGGGTCCTGCTCATAGTTTCCAACGAAAAGATGCGGAGCCGCTTACACCGGGCGAGAAAGTACGGATCAGTTTCTCTCTTTATCCGACATCCATCCTGTTGCGAAGGGGACATCGCATTCGAGTGGCATTGGCAGGTGCGGACACGGGCGTTTTTCAACGCTACCCGGCGCAAGGAACGCCTAGCTGGACGGTCTATCGGGAGGCCGGACGCGCGTCGTTCATCGAACTGCCTGTGAAGCATCGGGAGGCCAACGCTAGGTAATTGCGGGATGGCCCTCGTAGCGCTTCAGTGAAATTAGCTGCGAGATCGACTCGCTGTGGCGAGCCAACATCCATGTCTGAAGTTCATCCCGCCACATCTGATGGTGCAAAATGGCGGCAAACTGGAGAAAGAGGAATATCGCTGTTACTACGAACGCAAAAGTGCGCTCGGAAGATTGGCCGAAAATTCGATCTGGTGCCTCGCCCATAAAGCTTTTCTGTCGGTTTACGTGCGGACGTAACAGGTGTTCTAGGCTGGAACTATCCTTTTATCACCGGAATGTGTATGTCGTCCACTACTACATCACTGATTCTCTAAGTTGGTCGATGCTGCGGAATCCAATGCGTCCGATGCCGGTAAGGTTTGTGCGGCCGTTTGGCCCCGCTTAGCCCGTTTCCGGCAGGGTGAGATGACCCTTGACGGAGCGCTCTATTAGTATCACAATGTAGTTCTAATCATGCTTATGAATTCGAATGCCTGTTGATCGCGGGAAACACTCGCCGATTGATGTTTTGGAGAAGTGATGGCATCGCTTTCGAACACAGGGCTATTTTTTTCGACACCAAACAGACGATCCTTCCTCTGGGCTTTGGCAAGTCTTGGACTGACAGCGAGGACACTGAAAGCCGAGAAGGTATCTGATCCGGTTTATCGCTTTTTGACGCCGGAATGCGAGGTTCGTATGAGCGTTCAGTATTTTGCGAACTCCATAGCCAAAGGCTTTCGTTTCCAGGATCGCTTGACTAACCGTGCGTTTTGTCTTTCTGCAAACGGAGAGGAAAATCGCAATTGTCTTTCACGATTTTCGGGAGCGATGGCCATCGCCCTCTATCATTTTCGCTCACGCCTTCCGTCACAGATGCCCCTGCATCTGCGGGAGCGCGTGCTTACCATCGATCATGACAGCCGAATGAATCCCCGTCCTACCTTCGAAAGGGTTCTAGTCGTTGAAGAAGAGGCCGCGAGCGACATCCAGGCATTTGGCTACAAACAGGATGACCTTGAGGGGCCGACAACAAGAGTCCCTCCAGTCGCACTCTGGTGCCTCCTGCGTCAAGATCTCTACTTTAATGATCAAGCCGCGCCGTTTTTAACCGTCCACTGGAAGCATACTTTGAATTTCATAAGTCTTGTGGATTTGATCCCGGGCGATCGGACCGAATGGATCAACAAATGATTCGTTTGCGACATTCGCATGGCTGATTGGAGACGCCAAAATTTCTTGACTCGAAACCGGAATTAGTATCACAATGTGATTCTAATCATGCTTGGCGAATTCGAATATCTGCTGATCACTGCCGCCGCCGGACTTGGCGATGACGCTTACGGCGCCGCTATCCGCGAACAAATCGCCGCCACCACGGGCCGCAAGTGCTCCATCGGCGCGCTGTACACCACCATCGACCGCCTGGAAACCAAAGGGCTGCTGGAAACCTGGATGGGTGACGCCACGCCGCAGCGCGGTGGCCGCGCCAAGCGCATGGTTCGAGTCACGGGAAAGGGCGTGCGTGCCGCGAAGGATTTCTTCGACGCAGTCACGCGCGTAAGCCGCGGCGCATCCTGGGCGCCGACGCGCAGCGGGAGCCGCTCATGACCCGAGACGACTGGGCACTGGTCAACTACGTTTCCCGCCTGCTCGAGCCCAATGAACGCGAAGCAGTCCTCGGCGATTTGCTGGAAGCGCATGACTCGGCGTGGCAAGGATTGCTCGGCGTACTCGGCCTGGTTCTCCGCCGCGAAACGCTGCTCTGGAAAAACTGGCGCCCATGGCTCGCGGGCTTCGGCGTTGCACTACCAAGCAGCTTCCTGCTGATGGGCGCTTCGCTTTCGGTTAGCTGGAGCTACATGCGCCTGCTCTGCCCGGACCTGCTGCAGCAAGCGGCGCTGACGCGCCCTTCCGCTACGCTGGTGCTGCTCGGGCAAGGCTTGCTGCTGATCGGCTGGTCCTGGACCGGCGGCTTCGTGGTCGGCTCGGTCTCTCACCGAACTCTGTGGGCGAGCTCCCTGCTCTACTATTCGCCCTGTCTGTTCTGCCTATCCAGGTTCCGCGTCGCGTCGCTCTCGCCGCTCTGCCTGCTTCTATTTCTGTTGCCCGCGATCTGGGGAGTCCGCCAGGGCCTGCGAATTTCCAGTCTGAAATTCGGCACCGCCATCTTCGTAGCCGCCACAGTAACGCTGCTGATGCTCCCTCAATGGAGCACGGCAGGCCAGCATTGGTGGACTCCACCACGCTGGAGCTTGAATTGGCTGCTGCTGTGGCCGGCCTGGTATCTGGTCGCAACTTCCTGGAAATTTCGCCGGCAGGAAACACGCATGCACGCCGGCATACTCCGCTAAATCCAATCGTAATATGGGAGCTAAAATGGCAAACGAACTGACGCTTTCCGTGAACGGCACGAAGCAAACCGTGTCCACGCTGCCGGAAACGCCGCTGCTTTACGTGCTGCGCAATGAGTTGAAATTGACCAGCCCGCATCTCGGCTGTGGAATCGCGCAATGCGGAGCTTGCGCCGTGCTAGTGGACGGTGAAGAAATTCGTTCCTGCGTCACGCCGGTTTCCTTCGCTGTAGGTAAGCAGGTGACCACTATCGAAGGCCTGCCAGCCATTTGGAATGCACAGCACAGTTCCAGCGCGACCGGCGCAAACAAGCCACTGCATCCTGTCCAGCAAGCCTGGATCGATGAACAAGTTCCGCAATGCGGTTACTGCCAAAGCGGCATGATGGTCGCCGCCGTCGAACTGCTTGCGAAAAATCCCAATCCCACCGTGGCGCAGATCAAAGACGCGTTCACCAACAAGCCGCCATCGCCGCACCTCTGTCGCTGCGGCACCTATTCCGCCATCATCGACGCCGTGCAACGCGCGGCAAAAGCCATGCACACCTGAAGGGAGACGACCCCATGCCTACAAAAACTGCTTCGCCCGCCGATGTTCCGCTCTCCGCAACACTGACCCGCCGTGGCTTCGTAAAACTTGGCGGCGCTTTGTTCGTTTCCTTTGCCGTCTCGCCAGCGCTGTCCCTCGCGGCCACAGAGGATCAATCCTCGATCTCGCCAAACATCGACCCCTCGCTTCTTTCCTCCTGGCTGGAAATCCGCCACGACAACTCCATTCTGTTGCGCACTGGCCGCGCCGAAACCGGCACCGGCATGAGCGCCTACTACGCGCAAGTGGCAGCCGAGGAACTACGCGCGCGACCGGAGTCGATCACGCTCATCATGGGTGATACCGACAAGACGCCCGACGGCGGCTTTTCCGCCGGCTTCCTGTATGGCGCGGAAAATGTTCGCAAAGTCGCCGCCTATGCCTATCAGGCCTTGCTCGGACTAGCCGCAACTCGGTGGGGCCTTCCGCTCACAGGCCTCACCGTCACGGACGGAATTGTTTCTGGTAGCGGCAAGACCGTCAGCTACGGCGAGTTGGTCCAAGGGCAGCAACTCGATCTGAAAATCTCCGGAACCGCCAAGCCCTTGAGGATGGACCCAAAAGCAGTCGGCGGCATCGAGGGCCTGTTCGGTTTTGCCGTCACCGGCGATCCACCGATGAAGCCGGTGAAAGAATACACGGTTGTTGGTACGTCTCATCCCATGCCCGGAATTCCAGACAAAGTCACGGGGAAAACGCAATGGAGTTGCGACCTGATGCTACCCGGGATGCTGCACGCCCGCATGGTGCGACCCGGCACGCTGGGTTCTACGCTAATTTCCGTCGGCGAACTCGACAAGAAACAGTTCCCTGGCGCACGGGTTTTGACTAAGGGCAATCTCGTCGCCGCGGTTTCTCCCGATGAGTGGGAAGCGATCGGCGCTGCTCGCGCCGTCGCCTCCAGCACAAAATGGACCGACTGGTCCGGACTACCGGGCAACGAGAATTTCACCAAGACCCTGCGCGCCCACAATTGGGGCGCGCCTTCGCAAAGCAAAGGGAAAGCTACCGACGTCAACGCTGCAATGGCCGCCGCCACAAAAACAATCTCTGCCACCTACGAGTTGCCCTACGTCCGGCACGCTCCCATCGGTCCATATCTTGCGGTCGCAGATGTCCGCCCGGACGGCAAAGTCACGGTCTGGACCCACTCTTCGCAATCGCAGGGCCTGCGCGCGCGCATCGCCCACGCATTGGGCACCTCGATAGACAACGTAGTGGTTCGCTGGCTAGAACACTCCGGCCAGTACGGTCGCACTACGTTCGGTGGGGACGGCGCCGAGGCCGACGCGGTCATTCTCTCGCAACTGACCGGCAAACCAGTGCGGGTGCAATGGACGCTGCAAGACGATCTCGCGTGGTCGACTGTGTCGCCTGGATGGGTGTCCGATATTACAGCCGGGCTCGACGCTGCCGGCAATTTGCTGGCGATCCACAGCGCCTGCTATTCGCCGCATCAAGGCGATCCACGCATGCTCGGCGCAATTCTTGCCGGCATTCCCTCTGGAAGTGCAGATCCAGGTGGCTGGATCGCCACGGAATGGCCCTACGACAAAATCTCCAATCGACTGGAACAAGCCTACGGCATGGCCAACCTTGCGGCGGATTCACCCTACGGCGGTCTCCGCGGAAACATCATGCGCACTCCCGGGCAGCGTCAGCAAAATTTCACGCTCGAAAACTTGATGAACGAAGCGGCGGCCGCAACAAAAATCGATCCGATTCAATTCCGGTTAAACCACACCACCGACCAGCGGCTGATCGATATTTTGAACGCCACTGCCAAAGCCTCGGGCTGGGACGCGCGGCCATCGCCGCACCGCAATGCGCGCCGTAGCGGAAGCTCGTCCTTAACTGGACGTGGCGTGGCCATCATGCTTCGGCAGAACGCGTACTGGGCTGGCGTCGCCGAAGTATCGATCGTTCCGGACACCGGCGCGATAACCGTAACAAAGTTTACTATCGGCGCCGATTGCGGCAAGGTCATCAATCCGCGACAACTCGATCGCTGCATGAAAAGCGGCGTGGTCATGGGCCTCAGCGAGGCCCTGAAGGAAGAAGTCACCTTCGACAAATCGAAAGTGACCAGTACCAATTGGAGCCGCTACAAAATTCTCACTATGGAGGAAACGCCGGAGATCAAAGTCGTGCAAATTTCCCGCGACGACAAAGGCTTCGGTGGTGGCTCCGAGGCCGCGAACGCGATTGTTCCCCCAGCGGTAGCCGCCGCAATCTTCGATGCAACCGGGGTAGCGCCGCGCAAGCTGCCACTGAATCCTGCATACCTAAAAACACTGCTCAACGGGTAATGTGGCGTGCTCGGTGCGCGCTGTTGAAGAAACTGCCCAGGTACTCGATCCGGAACCTCAGAAACCTTCCTTTACGGCCCAAAACCCGGAACTAGACCTCGATTCTCGTCTTCGGCAATCCTTCATCGTGATAGCGCAACACTTGCAGAGTAATGTTGTCCGGTCCGCCGCGCGCTTTGGCCAGATCAACCAACTCCTTGCACGCATCTTTGGCGCTCCGGTGATCGAGCGCGTTCAACATTTCTTCGTCTTTCACCTGTCCATGCAATCCGTCGGTGCACAAAACAATCGTGTCGCCCGGCAACAATTCTTCCGAACCATGTGACGGCGTTCCCGTCGATTTTTCGGATCGCGAGCCCAGCGCCGCCGTCAGCACATTTCTTTCCGGATGTGTCTCCGCTTCTTCCTGCGATAAGACTCCCGCCGCCACCATTTTCTGCACCACGGAGTCATCCTCGGAGAGCTGCCGTATCTTATGTGCGCGCACCAAATACAGCCGGCTGTCCCCGATATTCGCAAAGTGCAGCGTAGCGCCCACCAATGCCGCCGCCACGCAGGTCGTCCCCATGCTCTCTAGGCCTGGCGTGCTCGCGGCTTCTTCTCGGATTTTCGCGTGCGCCTCGCGGAATCCTTCCACCAACAATTCCGGGAAGCCAGACGTCTCGGATTTCAGAAAAACCTCGCGAATAGTCTCCACGGCAATCCGGCTGGCGCGCTGTCCGCCTTCGTAACCTCCCATTCCGTCGGCCACAATCACCAGGCGACCTTTCTTTCCGAACGCCACGTCATCCTCGGGTTCTGCGTACCCGAAGTAATCTTCATTCCCATCGCGCTCACAACCTACATCGCTAAGATTCGCCAACTCAATTCCGGGCCGAAGTGCCATTGAGTCTCCGATGACCACAAACATTTGACCTTCAGTATCAACTTGCCCGACCGCACCTCATCGCTCACAACTGACGACAGCTCTCATACTTACTTACCTGCCATCCAAGACTTGTCGGTCGTCCAGGCACGCCAGTTCCCCAACCGCATTCCACCTGTTTCGAAGGACTAGGCCGCGATGCTTTAGATTGGCATGGCCCCACAGGCAGCCCTCGATTCCATACCAGCGGTCCAAATGATCTCCAAACGGGCCACCGTTCAACCATCGAGAAACTGGCGCAAGAGGCTTGATCGGACTGCAACAACACCTCGTTAGCCCCAGAACAGCCTGCGTTATATCCCTCTCCCTCCCAAACGTCAACGTTTCCCACGTAAGCGTGTACGTATTTCCTTCATTTACAATGCTTTCTCGGACTTCGCGAATCCTCCGTTCCCTTACGGGCACTTGGTGCGAAACCTATACTTTCTTTTGTTCTTTGCGAGCGTTAAAATAACAGAAAGGGCGAAATTCCAGTGTGTTTTAACGGTAACCGGCCGCTCCGGAAAATAACCTGGTTGAAACATTGCTGCAACTTGGGGCAAGAGACACTCGACCCAGTCAGAGGTCACCTGTGAAAACGGTAACGTCCGACCCAGTCTTAGCCACAACCTCTCTATTTCGCGTCTCTTTAGCGCAATCTCCCGACGAATTGGTCGAGTGCCAGCGGCTCCGTTACATGGTTTTCAACCTGGAACTGGGCGAGGGCCTTTCCACCTCCGACCGCTCCGGCCTGGATATCGACCCCTTCGACTCCTTCTGCGACCATCTGATGGTCCGGGATCTTGAGTCAGGCAAGCTGGTCGGCACCTACCGCCTGCAAACCGGCGAGGTCGCCCGCCGCAACCTGGGCTACTACGGCAACCAACTTTTCGACTTCTCCGTCTATGACTCCGTTCGCAAGGAAATGCTCGAGCTCGGCCGCGCCTGTGTCCATGAAGACTTCCGCAACATCATGGTGCTTCACGCGCTCTGGAAAGGCATCGCCGTCTACGCCACCCGCGTCGATGCCCGCTACCTTTTGGGCTGCAGTTCGGTCTCCTCACAGGACGAAAATTACGGTATCGCTCTCTACAATTCGCTGAAGGAAAAATACCTGGTAGAGCCCGCGCTCCGCACCGAGCCACAACCCGGATGCGCTTGCCTGGGCACTGGCGAAGGCATTCAGGCCTCGCGGCCGCCGCGGCTGTTTCGCGCCTATCTGGAAATCTCCGGTCGTATCTGCGGCACTCCGGCCATCGACCGCGAATTCAAAACCATCGACTTCCTCACGCTGGTCGACTTGGTGCGCCTCCCGGACCGCGTGCGTTCCCGCTTTTTCTAATTCGCAGCGTTTTCGAAGCTTGGTATTTTGTATTCCTAATCGAGACAAAACTCCAATTCCCACGCTATCGCCACCCAGGCCTTAACACCAGTCGCATGATCATCTGTAAGTACATGATTCTACGTACTCTGTTGGACTAGTACTGGAACATTGTTCCACTGCATGTAACATTCACCCACATCGACCTGCGTTTTCCCGCATAAAACGGTACTTTGCCTGCCTTCCCAAATGGATTCCCGATTGCATACATAAAGCGCGTCTGGCCCGCTGAGGAGAATGCTCATGAGAAAAAGGTTCGTCATTTCGATTGCCACGTTTGCCTTTGCTACAGCAATCCCTGCAGGCAGTTCCCTGTTGGCGCAGCCAGCCGCTCCTACGCATAACGCCTCGATTGTTCAGGACCAGACTCGTCCCGACAATGAGTCGCAGGCAAAAACGTTTACCGGAACGATCACCAAAGCAAACGGCAAGTACGTTTTGCAGGAGGCCACCGGCGGAACTTCCTATCAATTGGACGATCAGACCAACGCAAAAAAATATTCCGGCAAGTCGGTTCTGGTTACCGGGACGTTAGACGCGTCCACCAATACCATTCGCGTTCAGAAGATCGAAGCATCCGCATAACCGGCCTTTTCGGGTGGAGAGAGCAAATGCTCTCTCCACCGCATCTCGTTTGAGCAGTTGCAGTGGAGCTAATCTACTCAAGGATCCGAGGTCTTATTTAATGTCTGCCATGTGCGTGCCGGCGGTTTCGCTCAAGAGTCGTGAAAATTCCTTTGTTTGGTCGCAGAACGTAATCGCGGAAATGGAAAAAACCATGCAGATCCGGATTGACCGGACTGCTGCGGAGATCTTCGAACGTGCCGGACGTCCCGCAGGAAAAGAACTGCAATCCAGGATGGCTGCAGAGCGCCAGCTTTCTCTTTCCCGCGTCCGGCTGATTGAATGTCCGGATTCCATAACGTTGTTTGCGTTTGTCCCGGACAGCACCGACAAGCACTTGTCGGTATTCCTTACTTCGCGCGGCGTGGCGGTTCGTTCGATCCCGCGTGAAAAAGGACCAACCGCGCAGGATGAGCAGTTTCTGATCGCGCGTTGGGCAACGGAAATCGATCCACACACGGCCTTTGGCACGCTGGACGGCAACACGTTTTGCTTGACCGCGTGGCAATTGATTTCTTCGAAGGTTGGCAATCGCTTCAAACTCTGGAGTCTTTCCAGCAGCAACGGTCACGACCGGCAGAGCGCGAAGCGCCGCATGCGCACCTAATCGGTTTATGGGGGTTTTATGGAAACTAAACTGTCTTTCAAGACTGCGGTTTGCACCGAATACGAATGTTTGCTGCTTCTATCCAAGGCAGCCTTCGACGATTTCCGCATGAAGCATGCCGAGCTTCCAGCATCGCAACGCAACAGCCCGGAAGGTGAGTTCGCGTTGCGTCGCCTTCGCGAAGATTACGAAGCATCGTATTCCAGGCTGGTCAGCCATTTTGACCATTGCGAACTGTGCCAGTCCATGTCTGAGCTTTCCACCAAGGGAGAAACGCGTTACGCGCCGGTGATCCCGTTTCGGCGTCGCTCCGCCTAGATGTAAGGAAAAGCGGCGTTACAGTGGCAGTGACAAAGTTCGCAGAACATGAAGGAATGTCGAAATGAACTTTAGCCGCATGCAAGGCCGTTACTACCAATTCGCCGGGCGAATCCGCGAGCGCCTCGGCAGGCTCACAAAAAACGACTCACAAGTAAGGCTTGGCAAGGAAGACCAACTGGTCGGCCGACTGAGAGAATATTGCGGCGTCTCCCTGGAAGACGCCGAACTGCTAGCCAGCCAGGTTCTCGTCTGCATCTCTGACCACTGAAACCGTCGCCGTTCTAGCCTTGGATTTGGGCCGTCCGAAACGCTTCCGCCAGTTGTCCAGCAACCATGTCGAGCAACTGATTCCGCTAGAATAGAGGAATGCCCGTTCGCCTTATCGCTCTGGACATTGATGGAACCCTGCTGAACAGCGGAATGGAAGTAAGCCCCGCGAATCGCCGCGTTATCGCCGAAGCTACACGCCGCGGAATCGAAGTCGCGCTGGTTACCGGACGGCGCTACGACTTCGCCCTGCCTGTTCGCCACCAGATCGAAGCGCCCATCACCATGATCGTCAACAACGGCGCGCTGGTGCGCACCCACGACGGGCGGACGCACGTGCGACATCTACTGTTCCGCGACACCGCCCGCCAGGTTCTCGCTGCCATGCGAAGCTGGCGTGATAGCGCGTCCGTAATCTTCGACCGCCCGCAGGAAAACCAGATCATGATGGAAGCCTTCGACTGGAACGACGGCATTCGCGGCGCCTACTACAGACGCAACCGCAAATTCATCGCCATCGCGAATCCCCTGGAATCCTGCCTGGACGAAGATCCCATCCAGGTGATGCTTGCCGGCCGCTTCGAACCCATGCGCCAGGCCGAAGCCGCGCTACGTGTCCTTCCCTTCACGAGCGACTTTTCCCTAGCCGTCACGCTTTACGAAGACAAAGACTTCGCCATGATCGATATACTGAGCCCCACCGTTTCCAAAGGCGCGGTACTGGCCGAATGGGCAGCTCTGCGTGGCATTTCCCGGGAAGACATCCTGGCCATTGGGGATAACCACAACGATCTGGAAATGTTATCCTTCGTGGGTATCCCGGTGGTTATGGCGAATGGAGTACCCGAATTGAAGAGCCGTGGCTGGTACATAACAGGCTCCAACGACGAGGACGGCGTAGCAGCTGCCATCGAGCGGTTTGCCCTTCGGGGGGCCCCAAAATGCGCCTGAGGGCCGTTCTGCCAGCCATACTAGCCCTGCCTGCTCTTATGGCTTTGGCAGTTGACGCGCGCGCCGAATACATCGTCCTGCGCAGCGGCGCCCGCCTCAGCGTCACCGGCTACGAACTACGCGGCGAAACCTACCACTTGCAAATGTCCGGCGGCAGCGTCGAAATTCCCGCCGGTGAAGTTGTCTCCATCGAACCGGAAGAAGTATTTGAGCCTCTGCCGGCGCCTCTCAGCGACACGACACCGTTCCAAAAGCTCATCCGCGCCGCCGCCGAGCGTTACTCCGTGGACGCCGACCTTATCCACTGCGTGATCGCCGTGGAATCGAACTTCAATCCCAACGCTATTTCCCCGAAAAATGCGCGCGGCTTGATGCAGCTTCTTCCGCAAACCGCCGCTCGTCTTGGCGTCAAAAGCATTTTCGACCCGGCCGAAAATATCGACGGCGGCACGCGCTACCTCCGCGACCTGCTTGGCAAGTACAACAACAATCTGAATCTGGCGTTAGCTGCCTATAACGCGGGTCCAAACAAGGTCGAACGTTTCGGCCACCGCGTTCCGCCCTACGCCGAAACGCGAAATTACGTGCAGAGCATCAACCGCGCCTACGGCAAATTCAAAGCCGACCGTGCCGCGCAAATCACCCAATCCGTTGCCGTGCTTACACCACTGCCGTCGCCGCGGTGAGGCGCCGCCAAATTCGTGCAAGGGGTTCGTCGGTAAAGAGATTTCTTCAGGGGCTTGAAAGCCCCTTGAGTGGCGAGCGATCCATGTCGGAGCCGAAGCTCCGACCCCCAGGACGAGAAAAGCGCCTTGTTCGGAACTCAGCCGCTACACAAGCTCGGAGAGTCTTACTGCTCTGGCGGACTGGGAGGCGGCGTCATCGGCGGCGTGCCTGGGTTCGGATTTGGGTTGCTGCTCGTTCCGGTTCCCTGCTGGGTGGTCACGTTGGTTCCTGGATTCGGCGGAATCTCGCCAACCCGCTGTCCAGTCAACTGATCCACCGAAGGATCCCAAATAAACTCAAAATGGCGGTAGTCCCGCGCTTTTTCGTACCAGATGATCGACTTCTGGTTCACTTTCCCGGCGACCCCGATAATATTTCCACCGATGATATTGTTTGTGTCCGTATAAACCGGCGCCTGATCGGTGGTATTGCCGCCGCTGGCATCGGTGCCCTGCGTCGTTCCGGAAGCACCAGCAGCTGGAGCCCCTGCATTCGGGCCAGAATTCGAGAACATGCTGCCACCAGGAGCCTGCGAAGTGTTACCCCCAATCCCACCAAACGCCGATTGCCCCTGGGTACCCATTCCGCCCAGAATTCCGTTCTGCGATCCGCCACCATTTAGGTTCGGCCGCTGGGCCTTCAGGCTGCCGATCAGCTGCCCGTTTGGCCCAACGTAGATCAGTCGCCACGCGCCATCTTCGTTGTTGGTCGGATCCTTGTACGCCTGGCGCATGAACCGTAACCCGGTCTTCGGTTTGTATAAGTCCTCCAGATTTGTCGGGAAGCGGTGCATCTTCGTGTAGTAGCGCTGCACTCCCAGCGCGTATTGCTTGCCGCGCCAGATCATTTGCTGTTCCTTTTCGCGGCGCACCTGCGTCAGCACGCTGGGCGCGGCCGCCGCCACCGCAAGCACTAGCAACGCCACAAAGAACATCACCAGCAGCAGCGCGTAACCCGCCTGCCGGTTCTTTGCTCGCGATGTGCTCAAGTTTTTCAAGCCGCCAACTTCATGCCGCCGGATTTACTTCCAGATTGTTTGACCCATGCTGTCCGGTCATGGTGTCCACAAATTCGATTCGGTCATTGCCGATATGTGTTATGCGGATGTGATTCAGCACCGTCTCGCCCTCAGCAACAATGCGCACTTCTTCGCCATCCATCAAAAACGCCAGTCGCGGCCCGTTCGAAGGCAACGAACCGTAACCAAAAAATTTCATCGGCAGCGTCGCGGGAGCCGGTGGCGGCGGAACCGCCGGGCCGTACGGCGACCGCTTGACAGCCTGCGGTGCGTCCGTCGGCGCCACCGGCGCTGCCGTCATGGTGAAAATGTTACGGCCATTACTTTTGTATTCCGTCTTTTGCGTCTGTCCCAGTTTACTGAATACCACGCCGTAGTCCTGCGCGTTGATCGGCTGGTAGTTCGCCGCCGTGGACAGCTTCTTGTTGCCGATTCCGGAGCGCCCGAACCCGAAATACCACACCGCCGCCGCAATCACCACCAGCACGGCAAGAACAATCCACTGATTGCGTTGTTTCGTGTCTGCCATCAAGCCTTCCGGAAATACGTCCGCAAGTGCAACCCAACCTTCAACGGACCATTCGTAGTCTGTGTTCCCGTCGTCGAATCCAATTGTAGTGAGTCTACAATGTAGGCATTCTTCGATCGCTGCAGCCGGTTCAGGAACCGCACGATCCCCGGATAGTCTCCGCTGATCGTGGATTCAAAATCGACCTGGCTCAAGTTTCGACCAGCCAATTCCTTCTCGCGAAAACGCGTGCCCTCGATGGCCACATGCGTATCTTTGGCGATGTCGTCAATCTCCTGGCTGATCGCCGAATATCCTTTTGTAGATGCCGGCAAGCTGCTCTCGAATTGATCGAATCCCCGGGTCACTTCCGGCACGCCTTTGCGAATCATCGTCGCCTTCTGGATGTCCGCACGCATCAACGCTACTTGCCGGTTCTGCGCCGCCAACATCTGTTCCGCAGGAATTTCGCGCGCAGCGGAAAGCCGCGAATTGAAATACGCGAATGCCAGATCGGCCAGCAGCAGCACCGCCAGCGCACCGATAATCAATTTCCGCTGTAGGTTTATGTCTTTCATCGTCAAATCGTCGTATAAATCGCCGAGAATTCGATCGTAACGGGATCAGCGCCCTGTTGCCCGCCGCCCACTCTTTCCGACAACAGCACCACATGCGAGAAGGACTTCGATTCCTCGAAGGCCCTTAGCAAACGAATCTTCGTAGCTTCATCCGTAGCACCCAGAACGATCTTCACTTCCGCGCTGCCCTTGTCCAGCGTGGGCTCGATCTTCACCACGCGCACTCCCGCGGGAAGCGTATGCTCCAAATCCATGAACATCTGCGTCCAATTGAAGCTGCGCGCTTCAATCACCGACTTGATGAACTTGGCGCGCTCTTCCAGACCCGCGGTTTCCTGCTGCGCAAAGAAACTATCCAGATCTTTTCGCTGCTTCATCAATTCGTCGGTTTCTTTTTGCAGCTTGTCCGATTTCGCGCGCAACTGCGAATCCGCATGCCGCAGGTTGTAGAAGCGTACGCCAAGAATCAAAAACAGCAGAGCGCCGACGATACCCAGCGCCGCTGAACCAAGCATGAATCGCCGGTGGCTTACCAGCGGCTTGGTCGCGAGATTTAATTTCACGTACATGCGTTTCGTTTGTTCCTTGTTAATTCTTGTGCAGCATCCAGCCCACGAGTCCTTCTAGATCGCGATCCGCCAGCGCCCCGGCGCCTCCGCCGAGCAAACCATCATTGGACGCGGCGCTAAGCAACGAGCGCACTTCGCAATGAAATTCTTCCTCCAACGGCTTCACAAAATTGGGTAGACGGTTTCCCAACCCGGCGACGCGAACCGCCTGAATTCCCTCTTGCCAGGTGTCCTGATAATAAGCCGCCAACGGATAGACCTCTTCCAGCAACATCTGCGGCGTAACCTGTGCCGCCACCGTCGGAAGTTCCGTGCAGCGATACCCAGCCAAAATGCCCTCGCGCACAATCGCCGTCGTCAGCGAAGTTCCCGAAAGCCGCGCCAATAATGTCGGTCGCTGATCCACCAATAGACTGATGGCCGCAAGCGTCGAACTCAACACCGCACCCGGCCGCAACGTCTGCGCTTCTAGCAACCCTTCGTACTCGCGAATGATACGCAGTCGCGCAATCGCCGTGACCACGTCCACTCCGTCAGTTCGCGAGGCTTGCCGCATATAAGAAAGCAGTGTCTCGTCCACTTCGAACGGAACGCTCTTCTTCAGCTTCCAGCGCAACATGGGAATCGCTTCGTCCGTGGAGCGTGGAAAATCATCGAAGTGCTGCACAAACACGCGGATCACCGGATCCGGCACCAGCAGCGCGGCATCCTCATCCCGCGCGCCGATACGCTGGCACGCGTTGTTTACCGCGGATTTCACTACTGCTGCATTGTGAATGTTAGCTTCGATTGCCGAAGCCACCAGCACGCCGGGAGGAAGGGCCTCCACCGCAAAAGAATCCACCGATCCTGTTCGCGTAAAGCGCACCGCCGAAACCTGCTCCGGCTCCACTTCCACCGCGACCGACGGGTGCGGTGGCGCGTCCAGCCAGCGCGTCGCTTTCCGCACCAACTCGGATTCGTAGATGCCTTCGCGATATGATCCGGTGCTAGTCAACGAACGTCACCTTATTGATTTCGCGGAGCGTCGTCACCCCCGCGCGAACCTTCGCAAGCCCGCTCTGCCGAAGGGTAATCATACCTTCTTCGATGGCGGCTCGCTTGATTTCGGATGTCGGCCTTCGGTCCACAATCATTTCTCGAATATGGTCGGTCAGGTCCAGCAATTCGCAGATCGCAGTGCGTCCGTGATAGCCCGTTCCCGAACACTCCAGACAGCCTGCACCTTCTGAAAACGCATATCCGGAAACTCCCGCAGGATCCAATCCTGATTCACGAATTTCTTCCGCGGAGTGTTTTTTTGTCCGCTTGCAATTTTCGCAGATGATACGCACCAGGCGTTGCGCCATGATGCAGTTCAACGCGGAAACGAAGTTGTACGGCTCGACCCCCATATTGATAAACCGACCGATCACGTCGGTGACGTTGTTCGCATGCACTGTAGTAAACACCAGGTGCCCGGTTAAGGCGGATTGAATCGCGATTTGCGCCGTTTCCTGGTCGCGAATTTCTCCCACCATGATCTTGTCCGGGTCGTGCCGCAAAATCGAACGCAACCCGCGAGCGAACGTGAGGCCCTTTTTCTCGTTTACCGGAATCTGCGTGATGCCGCGCAATTGGTATTCCACAGGATCTTCAATGGTGATGATCTTGTCTTCGTCGGTCTTGATCTCGTTGATGGCGGCGTAAAGCGTCGTTGTTTTTCCCGAACCGGTCGGGCCGGTCACCAGCACCATGCCGTACGGCTCGCGAATGTAGCGCCGGAACCGTTGTGTCTCGTCTTGCGAGAACCCCACAACGTCCAGGCTCAGATTCTGGAACTTCTCGGACAGCGTTTCCTTGTCCAGTACGCGCAGCACGGCGTCCTCGCCGTGGCTAGCCGGAATAATCGAAACACGCAGATCAATGTAGCGGCCCTTATATTTCACCCGAAAGCGTCCGTCCTGGGGAATGCGGCGCTCGGCAATATCCAGATCGCTGAGCACTTTGATGCGTGAAAGCACCGTGGAATGCCATTCCTTGGCGATGGGCTGCATGGCATGTTGCAGCACGCCGTCGATGCGGTACTTGACCGCGACTTCGGTGTCCCTGGCTTCGATGTGAATATCGCTCGCTCGCCGCTCCAGCGCCGTAAAGATGACTGTCTCCACCAATCGCACAACCGGACTGACCGCGGTATCGCGAGTCAGGCGATCACCGGAAATCGTTTCTTCGCCTTCCTCTTCGTCTTTGGAAACCTGCAGAGTGAAAGCCTCAGTGGCTTGTTCCAGCACGCGCTGGGACTGCTCCGTGCGCTTCAAAAGGTCGCTGATCTGGCGGGAAGTCGCTACCTTGATGGCCAGCTTTTTGCCAAGAAGCAACGGTAATTCATCGCTCAACAGCACCTGGCTGGGATCGGCAACCGCAATCACCAACGTGTTGTTGTGCACCACCAACGGCACAAAGTTGTAACGGAACATCAGGTCCGCGGGAATGGTTCGAAACAGCTCCGGATCGATGCGTTGCTCTTGCAAATCGATGAACCCGCAGCGATAGCGCTCCGCCAGCTTTCGCGCAACTTCGCGACCCTGCGCGACGTCCGCCGCTCCGCCTATCGGTAGCTGGGGGTCGTGAAAATTCGATTCAGGTGTAGCCATATCCGCTCACAATCCTTCTAGTGTGCTGCCGTGCCCGCCGAGAAACTAAAGATCGGCAGGTACAAAGAAATCAAAATAAAGGCTACCAGCAAGCCCATGAATACAAGAATAACCGGCTCGATCAGAGAAACCAGCGCGGCCAGCCGTATGCCGACCTCTTCCTCGTAGAATTCCGCGACGCTATTGAGCATCGGCGCAAGGGCTCCGCTAGACTCGCCGACTTCGATCATGTCTAACGCCATCGGCGGCATCACGTTGCTAGCCGAAAGAGCGCTATGCAGCGATTCTCCTTCGCGTACCATTTTTGTCGCGTCCACTACCGTCCCCCGAATCAGCGGGCTGCTGATCGATTCGGAGGCGGTGCCTAATGCGGCCACCAGCGGCGTACCACCGGTCAACAGCGTTGCCAGGGTGCGGCTAAACTGCGAAGCCTCGAATTTCAGCATGGTATCGCCGATTATCGGAACTTTGAATTTCAGCCGGTCGAACGCGACTCCGCCTTCCTCGCTTCTCGACCAAAAAAAGACTCCAATTGCCGCCAGGAAGATGGCACCGATCGCTCCTAGAATGTAGTAGCGATAGTCCACGGTAATCAGTACAAGGAACTGCGTCGGCCCCGGAAGCGGAACGCCGAGATCCCGGTAGAGAATCGCAAATTTGGGGATCACCACGGTCACCAAGTAGGTCACGATCACCGCAGCGACGGTAACTAGCAGAATCGGGTACACCAGGCTGGCCACAATCTTTTTCTTAACGCCAGTGCTGACTTTCTGATACGCGATGTAGTAGTCCAGAACACCGGAAAGATTGCCGCTCTTTTCGCCCGATAAAATCGCAGTGGAATAAACTTTGGAAAAAACCCCAGATTCTTCAACGGCTTCGGAGAGCGACTTGCCTTCGCGGACGCGGTCGCGAATCTGCGTCAGGATGGGCCTGAGCTTGGGCGCCGTGGCGCGGGTGGCCAGCAAATCCAGCGCTCGAAGAATCGGCAAGCCCGCTTTAATCAGAGTATTGAACTGCTGGTTCAGGATCAGGAAATCGTTACCGCTAATCTTGCGTTCCTTTCGGACGCCCATCATCCCGCTTATCAAGCTGTTGCGGGTCTGAACGGAATAGACGTACAGCCCGCGGTCGGCCAGCTTTTGACGAGCTTCTTCAATCGTTCCGGCGGCCTCGACGTGTGAGAAAACACGCCCGTTGGCGTCGGCAACGCGGCACACAAATTCACCCATAGAGCCTTAGTTTACCTCATCCGGCGACTACCCAAAAACGTCAAGAGGGTATGCGGTTGGCATCTAGAACACGGGGCTGGGGCACCCCATATGCCTACCCTACCTTGGACGGGTACCAGCCACCTCTGGTAGCAGTCCGTTCACGATGGCGACTCCCGGCGGCGGATCAAAGATAAACATCGATTTGTCCAGGGGTGGGTTCCATTCCCACTGGCGGAAACTAAACTCCAGACCCTGGCCCGCCCCCTCGTCCATCTTCAGCCGGGTAAGCTCACCCTTGCCGGTGATCTCAAAATAAATGGGACGCGATTCGTTTCCCGCTGTTGACGAACCGTCCTGGCTCTTTAGGATGCAGGAGTACGCAAAGGAGTTGGGCTGCGACGCCCCCTCCCAGGTCTCCCGCTCGAGCCTGGCACAGATGCGGGACAGCTTGACGCCGGAAGTGAGGAACGCAATCGGCGTCCTCCAATCTTCGCTCTTGTCCGCCGGCACTCGCGTCACCGTGCGATCGGCGGGCGCGTAAAACCACGCATACTTGCCATCCACCAGGAACAAATTCTTCTCCGGCTTTTCGTACTCCCAGCGCATCTTCCCGGGCCGCAAGAAATACGCCTTGCCAGCCTCCTCACGCATAACCTGCCCATTTTCCAGAAAGCGCTCGAGAAAAATCACCGAAAGTGATCGCGCCGGTTGGTAACGAAGCTCAAAGAGTCTTAACGGATCGGTAGTTGCTTCCGCAGAAGCACGGTACACCACACAAAGCACGAAAAATCCAATGCAAAGGGAGCTAAGTCTGGAGCCGTAAACCAACCAGGATAGGCGTCCGGAATTTAGACGAAAGTTAAGCACCAAGAACGAAGTGTAACAGACTAGATGGCGGGATCGCTGACGCTTGCTACCGCGCTACCGTTCACGCGGATAATGCAAGACTGGTCGGAGAAAAAGAACCGCCGACCGGTGGCACCCTGCACCGTGGGATTGGCGTTGATCGAATAACTCACTGGATTGCCGGCGCCGTCGGTCGCGGTCACCGCGTAGATAAAGTTATAACCAGACTTAGTTCCCGTACCAAGGATGTGATCTATTAAAACTGCGTTAATTGCCGAAGGCGTTGTGCCGCCGGCATCACCGAGATAAGAAAGTTGTAACGCGAACCCTGTTCCATACTGAATGGCATAGGCCGTTTGCGCCGTATTAATTGTGCGGACATTGGCGACCGCTGCAGATTCGTTCGCCGACATGCGCGAAGCGATAAGTGCGGGAATCGCAATCGCCGCGATGATAAGAATAATCGCGACAACGATCAGCAGCTCGATGAGCGAGAACCCGTTCTTTCGAACCTTCACGGCGATAGTCTCCCACACACAGCATCCAACCACAAACTTCGCTTCCTATTCGTTCGAGCTATAGAGAGCATGTCCCGGGCCAAACTGAGCCGGTGTAGAGTACTGAAAACAGGGGACATCTCCGAGACGGGTAACCAGTTGAAACCGGGGAAAGCAGCTGAACGACGGGAAAGGTCACTGCGTGGCCAAAAAGCGCTTGTCGGTTGCGCTCCGAGAACTTGTATCTGTGACTCGGACTCGAATCTCCAACTCTGAGTAGACCAGTAGCTGCTCGAATTTCTTTACTGGCGGGAAGCTTCCGGCAGGGCTTCTCGCCTGGGCCAAAGTTCACGCCCTTCACCGCTTCGTATTGCAACTGCGAACCGAAAAAGCACTTAGTGGAGCTTGAGGTGATACAAAAAAACCGGGGCAGGTATTACCCTGCCCCGGCTTTGGTATTAGGATTAGGTTCGGCTTAAGACCTTACAGCGCCGTTCCCGTGGTAACAGTGCAAGCTGCGCCCTGAAGGGCATAGATCACACCCGACTGGTCGCTGCAGAATGCACGCTGACCGGTCTGGCCGAGAACTGTCGGCGTTGCCAGGGTCGTGTACTGCACGGCCGGAGGACCACCGGTGCCCGCTTCCGTGAAGTTGAAACCGCTCTTCGTGCCGGTCGCCAGGTTCTGGTCGATCAAGCAAGCCAAAGCGGACGAAGCAAAGGTGGCGCCAGCGCAAGCCGCTGCCGTGCCGCCCAGGTTCGCCAACGTCGCAGAGTAGCCCACGGTTGGATACGCATTCGCGTAGGTAACTTCCGCGGTGTTGATCGTACGGAGAGAACCCACGGCCGAAGACTCGTTCGCCGCCATTTTGGAGCGGAGAAGGTTCGGAATTGCGATCGCCGCGATGATCAGAATGATCGCCACGACGATCAAAAGCTCGATAAGTGAAAAGCCCTTCTGCTTCTTCATGAAATCTCCTTGAGAGAGTTAATAGTGCCAGAGCACGCGGCTAGTTAGTGCAAGGGGCGTGCCAATCCTAGCAGCAGCGATACAGTGGTATTGTTGTGGGTGTAATATGCTGATATCTAGCCACTTAGCGCATTACTTGATCTTGCAAAATTGGCTGTTCTGGGTGTTCAAACCTGGGATATCCCCCAAAAGGTGACACTAAATGTCACTGTCTACCGTCAATTTATGTCGGCAAAAAAGCTGCTAAAGTTGATGCTTTTTGGCGTAGTGCCGAAACGAACGGTAGCTGATGTTCAATATCTCCGCCGCTTGCGTTCGCACTCCGTGGGCTTTCTCGAGCGCCGCCTGCAGATAGCGCTTCTCGGTGTCCGCGATCACGCGCTCGAAGTCGATCCCTTCGGGAAGCAGGTCCGCACCCTCATGTCGTGCCCCGTTTGCCGAGAGCGGCAAAGAATGGCCGGAAACTCGGTCCGGCAGCACCGTGACGCCGATCTCCGGTCCTGTCTCGAGAGCCACCGCTCGCTCAAGCGTGTTTTCCAGTTCGCGGACGTTTCCGGGCCAATCATAAGTTTCAAGGTGCCCCATGGCCTTCGGGGAAATACCTTCGATGGATTTTTCCATGGTTTTGCGGAAATTCTCAAGGAAATGCAACGCCAGTAGCGGAATGTCTTCGCGGCGCTCGCGCAGAGCTGGTACGTGAATGGGAATTACGCTTAGCCGATAAAAAAGGTCTTCGCGGAACTCTCCCGCCGCGATGGCTTTCTCCAAATCTTTGTTCGTTGCCGCGATCACGCGAACATCCACGTCCAACTCTTCGGTGCTACCGAGCGGACGAACTTTTCCCTCCTGCAACACGCGAAACAGTTTTACCTGCATCGCCAGATTCATGTTACCGATTTCGTCCATGAACAGCGTACCGCCGTGTGCCGCCTGGAACAGTCCCCGGCGATTGTCGTTCGCCCCGGTAAACGCACCCTTCACATAACCGAACAGTTCCGATTCCAGCAGCGTCTCCGGGAAAGCGCCGCAATTAATGGTGATGAACGGCGCATTGGCCCGTGAGCTATTTTCGTGTATCGCGCGCGCGACCAATTCCTTACCGGTACCGCTTTCCCCAGTAATCAGGACGCGACTCGTTTGCGGCGCGACCGTCTGTATCAGATCGAAGATTGCGCGCATCTTCGAGCTTTGCCCGATGATGTTGTCCAGCCCGGTCAAGCGGCGGATTTCGCGGCGAAGATACCCAGCTTCCTTCTTCCACTTCAGGCTCTCGGTGACCTCGCGCACGGCCACCCGCAACTGCTCCACCAGATCGTGGTCCTTGATCACGTAGCGGTTTGCGCCTTCGTTCGCCGCAGCGATGGCCGTTTCCAGCGTAGGCACACCGGTAATCAGTACAAAGTAAGCGTCGGGTGCGACCTCACGCGTAAATCGCAGCAACTCGACGCCGGTAGCGCCGGGCATGCGCACATCGGAAATAATGATGTCGAACAGCGAGCCTTCCAGCTTTCGCTTGGCGGCCTCCACGCTGTTCGCGATTTCCACGCGGTGACCTTCCTTGCGAAAGGTAATCTCTAGCAATTCGCAGATCGAGCGCTCGTCATCCACCACCAGGATGTGAGCGGTGTCCTTGGCTGTTTCCCGGGGTGCGCTTTTAGTCGCTTGCATACGCCCTCATTCCACGCGGGGGAGTTCGACAATGAATTCCGCGCCTTTTTCTTTTTCACTGAAAACGGTAATCCTTCCGTTGTGAGCTTGAACGATCTGATACACGATAGCCAACCCTAATCCAGTGCCACCTTCGAAAGTAGATTGCAATGGCTCGAAAATCTTGGCCTTTTGGCGGGGATCCAGGCCGATGCCAGTGTCGCGAAAAGAAATCCGTAGCCAGTCTGAAGCGTTTTCCATTCCTACGGTTAACGTTCCCCCGGCCGGCATCGCGCGTAATGCGTTGTCGCAAAGATTCCAGAACACCTGCTTGATCCGGTTCGGATCAACCTGTGCTTTATACACGCTGCCGTTGTATGCCCGAGCGATACGAACCTCTTTTTCCACGCCCGGCTTCTTCTCAATGAGCAGCAAAGTCTCTTCCAACAGCGGACGAATGTCCGACTCCTGAAAGGTGTACGACTTTTCCCGAGAGTAGTTCAGAAAGTCCGTAATGATTTGGTTCAAACGCTCTGATTCCCTGCCGACGATGTTGACAAGATGCTTCTCGTCTTCTTCCAGCGGCACCAATCGGCCCAGTTCCTTCACTGCTCCGGCCATGGCCGTAAGCGGCTGGCGAATTTCGTGCGCAATCGCGGCGGACAGGCGGCCAACGGCAGCCATGCGCTCTTTTGTCGCCACTTCCTGTTCGAGACGGCGCAGTTCGGTCAGGTCCTGAAAGTTGAACACGTAGCCACTCTTGGACGCATCCCGCGTGCGCAGCGGAGAAATCGAAATACCCAGAAAGCGCCGGTTCCCGCTGGGCGTCTTGATTTCAATTTCACGGCGCAGGGAGGACTTATCCTGGATCGCGGTCATGTCCTGCAGCCAAAAATGCGGGCTTACCTCGCGCAAATCCTGCCCGCGTAATTCAGAAAACGTTCTCCCCAGGATTTCCTCGCCAGTTCGATTGATGAGCACGACGCGCCCTTCCATGTCCGTAGTTACCAGTCCGCCGCGCATGGAATGGATAATGTCCGAGGTGAATCCCTGTAACTCAAGCAACTCTTCGCGCTTTTCTGCCAGTTCGGTGGTCTGCCGCCGAAGCGAATTTGCCAACAAGCTTGCAAGGTAAGCGATGGCCAGGAAACCGAAGGTGTTGCTGAGAAACCAGATGCGCAGCGACTCGATCGACGGCGTGCCGACCCACGTCTTTGGAATGACCCCGGAGTAGGAAAGCCAGGTCATCGCTCCAAGAAACACGAGACACAGAACCGCAATGGAAAACGCCGCCTGTCGGGTAAACAGAATACTGGCCACAATGATCGCTAGCAGGTATAGCGAGCTGAAATTGCTATCCTGCAGGCCCGTGGCATAGACGATCCCGGTG
>Ga0210384_10001527_pt1 | contig 31247 bp, 31 predicted proteins | sample IncBWH2MmetaG_FD_160574 | JGI IMG/M metagenome (GOLD analysis project Ga0210384, IMG submission 160574) | Forest soil microbial communities from Barre Woods Harvard Forest LTER site, Petersham, Massachusetts, United States - Inc-BW-H-2-M | ecosystem: Environmental > Terrestrial > Soil >...
CTCACCTGATCACTTCGTCCTAGCAGTGCAATGGCATCCGGAGCGTTCCGTGGACAATGACGAGCCTTCGCGAGCGATTTTTCGTGCGCTAGTCGAGGCGGCGAGGGCCCGGCATGGAAGCTGACGTGAAAATTTGAATCTGCATGTGCGAGTGCGGATTCGTAATTTACGACGTTGCTCACATTAGGCTTTTTTCTTCCGTGGATGGCCGGTTTTAGCCTTCTCTAACAGCACCACGACGTGAGCTATCGCGGCGTTGTCCGTTCCCATGCCTTCCGGTGTCTTGGCCTTGACGGCAACACAATCCAGCGGAACCCGCAGCAGCTCCGCTACTCGGGTGCGGATACGAGCTGCATGCGGTCCGATTTTCGGCGCTGCGAGTATAAGCGCTGAATCCACATTGGCGACGACGTAGCCCGCCGCTTGGATGCGCTTCAGAGCTTCAGCCAGAAATACGGCGGAGTCAGCGCCCTTCCACTTTGGATCGGATGGCGAAAACAATGAACCAATGTCAGGTGCGGCAACAGCTCCGAGAAGAGCGTCAGTTAGCGCGTGGAGCAAAACGTCGCCGTCGGAGTGCCCGCCCAGGCCTTTGGGATATGGCAGCGCCACTCCGCCAATCTTGAGTGGAATGCCACGCTTGAACTCATGCGAGTCCCAGCCGTAACCAATTCTGGTCGTTGGTCGTTGGTCGTTGGTCGTTGGCAAAACCTCGCACTGTAAAGCTAAATGATCAGACTGCATTCAACGGTGTCAATGTGTGGCAGTTGTAGTGACTTTCAGATAGAACTCTGCTAATTCTAAATCCGCCGGGGTTGTGATCTTAATATTCTGTGGCGAACCCATCACTACCGCTACGGGATGTCCTGAGCGTTCGACCAGCGCGGCTTCGTCGGTACCGACAAACCCGTCCACAGTGGCCTCGTCAAACGCCCTCTTGATCACGTTGAAATGAAAGCCTTGCGGGGTTTGTGCCATGACCACACGTTCACGGGGCAGAGTGGCTGTGATTACTGCGCCTTCCGCGGTACGCTCGACTTGCTTCACCGTATCCACTGCCGGCAATCCAGCGATAGCGGCGCCGTATTTTTGGGCGGCCTGTATCACTGCGCGAATAATTTCCGCCGTAACAAACGGGCGAACCGCGTCGTGTACCAGAACTACGTCGTCTGCCGCCGCTGACACCACCGCAATCGCGTTCGCCACGGATTGTTGGCGGTGTTCGCCGCCTTCGACCACCTTCACTTCCTTATCGAGAATGTCTTTTGCTTCCCTCTCCAGCCGAGCCCGAAAGGGGGCGATTTCGTTCTTGCGCAAGGCCACGTAAATTTCGGAAACCTCGGGGCTGGCCGCGAATTTTCGTAGCGTATGTAGGAGGATCGGCGTGCCCCCAAGCTCCGTGAACTGTTTGGACGGCGCCGTTTTCTTTCCACGAGTGCCGGTCGCTGGCGCCATACGCGTCCCCAGACCCGCCGCGGGAATAATCACCACCACCTTCATAGCGGCCTGCAAGTATAAGGGGCGGGCGAGGCGAGTTCAAATCAGCGCGATTTGCGGTAGTGTCTTATTTAAGACACCACCCGATGAGCCGAGATGGCGCCGTGAGTTTCTCGTCGGAGCCACCGAGAGGTCGCTATTGCTTTCCTACAGTATTCACCGTAAGCGCATTTTGCACGCCTAGTGAACTTCTTGCCTCCGGAAACTCCATTCTTCTCTGCTTGCTCCTTCCGCGCCCTGCGCCGCCATGGACTTAGGACAAAGCCATTCCTGTGCAAACCGCGGCCATCAGTTTGCATAACTAAGTAGCCGCACTTTGCGGCTTAGGAAATGCTGGAGCCTAAGGGCTTCGGATTCGAGTATCGGAGGCACGGTGAAAAAGCAACCTTCCTGGCTGGCTCTGCTCGCATTTTGTATGGCAATGACGTTAGCTGCTGCGCTTGGATTCACGATTCTGATAGCGGGCGGTACCGTAGCCTTCGCGGTGCGCGGGTCTTCAACGGAACAACCGTCGCAAGTTTCCGACGACAAACCAGCAGTCGAAGAGGGCGCCGCCACCGGGAAAACTTTCGTTGGAATCATCACCGACTCCCGTTGTGGTGCGCGTCACGCGATGGATTCCGGAAAAACCGCCACACAATGCGCCCTGATGTGCGTACGCGCTGGTTCGAAGTATGCGCTAGTGAGCGGCGATGCGCGATACTTCCTCGCAGGAAGCGCGGGCGATCTGGAAAAACTCGCCGGCGAGAGAGCCACGGTCCAGGGTACGCTGGTTGGAGATACTATCCGGGTGAGTTTTATCTCCGCCCAGTAAAGACAACCCATCACACCCGAGCGGGTCTCACGAGCTTTATTCTGCGGGTCTCTCCACCATCATGGGCTGCGGTTTCTTGGGATCTGGACTGGGCACGGCTGGAGCCGCTGGCACAGTTGCGACGTTAACTGCTGTGCGCGGCTCGGCTCGAACTCCAGCGCGCTCATCCCACTTCCCGAAGATCATTTTTCCCGCCGTGGTTTGAAGGACGGAGGTTACTGAGATGTCGATCGTCTTCCCTATCATCTTGCGTGCATTGTCCACGACTACCATAGTGCCGTCATCTAGGTAAGCCACCCCCTGGTTGTATTCCTTTCCTTCTTTCAGGATGAAGACCCGCATCGTCTCGCCGGGGAGCACGATGGGTTTGAGTGAGTTCGCAAGTTCGTTAATATTCAAGACCTCGACGCCCTGCAGCTGCGCAACTTTGTTCAAGTTGAAATCGTTGGTGATGATTTTGCCTTCATATAGCTTAGCCAGCTCGATCAGTTTCAAATCCACTTCGCGGACCGAGGGGAAGTCGTCTTCCACGATTTGGATCTGCAACGAAGCTACTTTTTGAAGACGCTGCAGGATATCGAGACCGCGGCGTCCCCGGTTGCGTTTCAGGGAGTCGGCCGAGTCGGCCACCAGTTGCAACTCGCGGAGCACAAACTGGGGAGTAACGATGATGCCGTCAAGGAATCCAGTCTCCGCGATGTCGGCGATCCGACCATCGATGATGACGCTGGTGTCGAGTATTTTGTAGCTCTTCCTCGACTGCTTCTCGCCGCCGAAGACGCCGCCCAAGGCCGCGAGGTTGAGCAGGTCGCCTTTGTTTGCACCCACGATCAGGCCGACGTAAGCCATCAGCAACATGACCATGATCTGTAGGAAACTCTGGGTGTGACCAGGCGGAATGCTATTGCGGATAACCAAGGCAAACAAGTACGCGCCGAAAATGCCGAGCACGCTCCCGATTGCGGCCCCAATCAGCCGGGTCAGACTGACGGCGCGCAGCTTCCACTCAAACAGCACGATGGCCAGACCGATGCCGGCGCCTACACCGGCATCGAACTTGGGAGGGAGACCAAAAGGACCGATGAGGTAACAAGTTATCGCAACAATAATAACGAACAAAAGACGAACCACGAATAAGTCCACAAGTAGCCTCCCCTGGACCTTGTTGCAGTGCCAGCCGCGCATTAAGGTCCCGCCCTGGCTTACCCAGCCTGCTCAATTAAATGGTGCCAGCGGCTTGTTAAGCGGAGCCTTATAAATTAACGATGAAACGCAGCTCCGATCCCGGAAAGCCGGGCGAACGAACACCAATATGACAGGCAGTATATACCCCGCGTAAAGCCTTTGGGACTGGCGCAATACGCTCGCAACCTGTCGTGTGCCGGCCTGGAAGCCGTCGGAGTTAGGGCGCTGGTACACTGCTCCAGGAATGAAGGCACTTGTCATCAGTCGCTTAGGTGGACCTGAAGTACTGGAAGTACGTGAGGTTCCGGATCCCGTCCCCGGTCCAGGACAGCAAATGGTCCGAGTGGAAGCAGGCGGCGTCAACTTCGCCGACATTATGACCGCACAAGGCGGTTATCCCGGAGCGCCGAAGCCACCTTTGGTAGCCGGGCGCGAGTTCTGTGGCACGCGCGAAGGCGATGGGCAGTGCGTTATGGGATACGCGCAGTGGACCGCCTTTGCTGAACGCATTGCTGCTCAAACCGAACTGCTCTGGCCGGTTCCGGCGGACTGGAGCGCAGAACAGGGAGCCGCTTTCCCAGTCAACTACTTCACCGCATACTTCGCTTACTGGAAAGCGGGCCTGTTGCAACAACCAAAAGCCAACGCGCCGCGAGTGTTCATCCACGCGGTCGCAGGAGGAGTTGGAACTGCCGCGGTGCAGATCGGCAAACTGTTGGGCGTAGAAATGTACGGAACTTCTTCGTCCGAAGAAAAGTTGGCGCGGGTGAAACAGCTTGGCCTGCAACATAGCATCAATTACAAGCTGACGGACTATGAGCAGGCGATAAAAGACCTAACCCGCGGCGAGGGCGTGGATGCGGTGTTCGAGATGCTCGGCGGTGAGCACACCGCCAAGAGCATTCGCTGCGTACGTGATTTCGGCTGCGTGATTGTCTACGGGAACGCGACCGGCCAACGCTCGGAGATCGATGTCCGCGCTCTTTACGCCAAGGGCGCGAGTGTACATGGACTATGGCTAACCTACCTCTCAGCGAAACGCGAGTTGATGGCAGATGCCTGGGAGAAGCTTTCCACATGGACTTCGCAAGGGCATTTGCATCCTGTCGTCGGACACGTGTTACCGCTAGAGCGGGCTGCTGAAGCATATCGGCTGTTATTGGAGCGGAAGAATTTTGGAAAAGTAGTGCTGACGATACCTTAGATTCCGCGGCAGCGCGCAGAGGGTCCTAAACAGGTCTCTACAAGCAAACAAACATCACAACAATTTTATGCGCATCAAGTGCGGCCGGATTTGTTGCACCAATACAGCACGAACGCGCTAGACAAAACAAAAAGACGTTGTGCGACTTAGCCTCTTGCGGGAATTGCTAACGCCTGAGTAAGTGAATCGTCCAAAGAGGTGAATGAATCTAAAATCGCAATCGCGGAACTTTTCGGTTGTGAGCAACGTATCTTCAGGCAACGGATCGGAAACCAGGTTGATGAACAACCTAACCTGGTCGTCGAAAGAAAAAGTTTAAGGGGTTAAGGGGACGGTCTCACTTTCGGTTTGGCGGCCCAGGTGAGAACCATCCTCAAGGAGAGAGCACAAAGTCTTGCGGCCTGGCTCTTTTCGCTTAACCCCAACGCAGCATTGTAGGGCTTTCGCGGACAAACGCAAGTTATTCCGCAAAAGCGATTGTCCCGCCGCCCAAAACCGGTTCCCGACGTTTTCGGGAAAGACAAAAGGAGTCGCATGAAAGTATCGAAGATCTCTAAGGGCTTGCTGCTGGGACTAACTTTGCTGCTGGCGACAAGCGTGTTCGCGGCCAACAAGGGTCAATTGCAATTAAACGACCCGTTAACGATAAATGGGAAGCAACTGGCGGCTGGCGAGTATCGCCTGCAATGGGAAGGTGCTGGCTCCAGCGTAGAGTTGAGCATTCTCCGAGGCAAGACCGTCGTTGCCTCCGTCCCGGCGCGGTTGGTCGATCTGGATCGTCCAGCCCAGGCGGACTTAACCATCGTCAGGATGAACGCAGACGGTAGCAAGGCATTGTCTGAAATTCGGTTCGGTGGCAAGAAGTATTCGCTGGCCATCGGCAACGAATCGGCCAAAGTAGATTCGACCGACGGTAACAAATAAGAGTTAGATTTTCTGACTGAGTGTGAAAAAAAGGGGAGCCAAAGGCTCCCCTTTTTTAATCGACTGTGCGTCGGATTGATTGGCAAACATGACCGCCTAGCAGAACGGTCTTTTTCTTTTCATGGAAAAGCAATTTTCGGCGTTACTCGGTTTCACTGCACATCCGATACCTTTCCGTTTACAAACGTCACCTTGAGGTCTTTGTAGACGTAAATCATCTTGGGACCAAGGTTGACTACCTTCTCCGGCTTACCCAGCGCCGCCTGCACCTGGTCGGTGGTCTGTCCTAGCTGAATCGTCTGGGGCTCGGGTTGTTGCTGTTGCGCCTGCTGACCTTGGCCGCCCTGGCCTCCGCCACCGCCGCCCTGCTGACCACCTTGGTTCTGCGCCTGGTTCGGTGCGTCATCACCGGTGTCCATGGAGAACACCTGGGCGATTGTATCTTCCACTTGGGGTACGCTGGCCTTCGCCAGATATCCCTTGGCGAACTGGAAGATCACCTCGGACTTGTAATACGTCGGCGGATCGATCTTGTTACACGAGTCGCAAGAGATGACGCTCAGTGCAATCATGTCCTTGCCGGGATTGACCTCAATCTTCGAGGGGTAGACCTTCTCGCCCACCTGAAACAAGCGCGTCGTTGTCTGCTTCCCGACCTGATCCTTCATGCTGTTGCATTTACCGAAAAGGCCACAGACCTTTTGCCCCATGGCGGTAGTCGTATTGCTTGTTGCCGTAGCGGGAGGATGGAGGGTTCCGTCCTGGTAATGCGCCGGTAGCAAGTTCATGTTTCCGTAGGGGACACCGAGAATCCCGCCCTTTTGGATGGCCAGCAGAGTGCCAGCTTCCAATACGGCAGGTCCGTTCGAATCGCCACCCATCTTCACCATTGTGTATTGCGCCTTAAGTTGTTCCTCCAGAGAAACCGCCGGTGCAGCTTGCGCAACCAGCGGCGATGGCGAGATCACGACCAGAATCAAAACCGAAACCAGGATCGAAATTACGATTCTCTCCCGCATGACAAAATCCTCCTGTAAAGCTGTCGGGTTCAGCGTAGTTAGAACTCAAAAAACACTAAGCGTCCTATTGTGACGATCCTTGCCCGCCAGAATCTTGCGGGACGTCCGCCTCTGCCTGGTCAGCATCTTTCTGTGCTTGTTGTAATTCGCTGTCCACGTTGGTATCTGCGGCAGGCGGTGGCACTTCTCCCCCCTTCGTAGTGGTATCCGGAGCAGCAGGCAGTCCGTTCTTCCCCGAATTTTCTGCCAGCGTTTTAAGACCGGCATCCAGCGTCTCGCGGAGGTGATTATGCATCTCTTGCAGGTCGCTCACGTCTACCGCGATGGTAGAGCCAACGGGGCACTCGTCCTTCTTACTACTCTTGACGGTCGCATCGACGTTGTGGTCATCATCGGGCTTATCACCCGTTCGGAGAATCACATCGCCGGGAGTCAGCGAGCAGTCCTGCCCCTCAGAGGTTGTCGAGTCAAGGTTGCTGGAGACCACGAAGATGCGGCTGTTGGGATCCAGAGCGGGCGGCACTTCCTCTCCGCTCGCGGCCGGTTGCTGAGAATTCGAGGCAGCGGCCTGTTCAGCGGCAATCTGCTTCTTCAGTTCGTCAGCAATTGCTTGCTTTACCTCAGGACTGATCTGCGTTTGCGCAGTGGGTGCCTTGCCCGCCGCCTGCGGAGTCCCTCCGGTCATCGCGTACGGCTGAACTCCATAAGCGGCCATCAGGTTCGTGGCGATCAGATCATCCGTCGACCACAATGAGGCCATGGCCTCCGCCGAGTCTGGTGCGACACCTGGTAAACCCGGCGCGCCCAGCGAACCAGCTTGCTGGGCTTCATAGGCAGCCCGGAGACTCTCAGCCATCAAGTAGTCGGTAAGCCAGAAGGAAGCGGTAGGGTAAGCGGGATATGGGGAGTAGTACGGACCGTAATAGCCGTACCAGGGTTGAGCATTCCAACCCCAATTGTAATAAACAGGGGCAGGCCACGGATTGTAGGCCCATCCGTAATAAACCGGCTGATAGTAATAAGCCGGGGCGTAGCCGTAATAGGGTTGTCCGCCATAGTAGTAGGTGCGATACGCGTAGACGTATGGACGTCCACCCACGTAATACGTGCGCTGGACGTAAGTGCGGCCCCCGTGCGAATAGTACGGGCGCTGCATGTAGCCTCGACCACGGCCTGTGGCCACGATTTGGCGTCCGTTGCGCTGGCTCACGATTTTTCGTTCGCCGTGCGCTTTATGGTCGATTCTCATATTGCGGGTTTGCACAGTACGAACGTGCCCGCCTCGATAGCTCGCCTGGATTTTCGCTCCTGACTTGCTGGTGATCTCGCGAGTTGTGGTCGGTGGGCCCCGGCGGTTTGCCGCCGCTGGCCGACCAGCATTTGCTCCGGGAGCTGCCTTGGAGGCATTGGCGTTGCCGCCGCGGGCCGCGTTCCCGGTCGCATTGCCTCCGCGCGCACCGTTGGCTCCAGGCGCTGTGTTACCTGGCCGTCCTGCGTTCGGCCCGCGCGTGTTGTTGGCTCCGGGCGCCGTATTCGCAGGTCGCCCAGCGTTCGGTCCGCGTGCGCCGTTTGTTCCCGGGGCCGTGTTCCCAGGGCGACCCGTATTCGCTCCCGAAGCGGCGTTGCCTGACTGACGGTTGCCGGAAGCGGGCGCGTTCTGCGCAGCCGGCTTCGCCGGAGCAGGCGGTGGCGGCGAACTCTTCTTGTTCTTGTCGTTCGGAGCTTGGGCCAACGCCATTGCCGAAATAATCAGCAAAATCGCAAGGATAGCCCAGTTCAATCGGATATTTTCATGTCTCCTGATCAAATTCATCGCGGACTCCTGAACACATGATTTTTTCCCTGGGTCGCCGGCGCGCCTATCCCGCTGGCGCGAAGGTCTTTTGAATACTCCCTTATCTTTGACAAGAGATTTACCTCGATTACCGAACACGACCGTGATCTCCTCATCAGGATCGGCGCTTGCGTGTCTCTTAGCATGACCCTTTGAAGTCTGTCGATTCTGCAAGCCAGACGATAGCATCCAACTCAGGCCAAAAAGCCAGGCATGCATGCGATCAAAGGGAGAACCCAGGGAGACCAGAAGCGGAGACCAAAGGGGCCCACGTACGATCGGAGATTCTGTAGTCTGGTGGGTTCGCTGTTGGCCGCAAAAGATATCAGAAGTTGAAGAATCGGGCAATCATTAGTTGGGGCTAGTCGCCAGACCTCAAAAGCGCAGCATTTGTCCTAATCTAGCCCACTAAGGGTGCGGGGTTTAGCATCGGAAGAACGGGCGCGGGAGAGCGCCCGTCGCCCGGAAACAGACAATACCAACGCGGGGAGCGGTTCTAGTATTTCGGCATCTTGGGATCCACGCGATCGGCCCAGGCCAGGATTCCGCCCGACAGATTGTGCACTTTCTTGAATCCCGCCTGCCGCAGGAAATCCACCGCTTTGGCGCTTCGTGCGCCCGAACGGCAATGGGCCACAATCTCCCGGCTGGAATCGAGCTCGTTCACCCGCTTGGGTAGATCGCCGAGAGGAATTAGATAGCCATTGATATTGCAGATCTGGTATTCGTGAGGCTCGCGCACATCGAGCACGAACAGGTCATCGCCTGCATCCAGCCGGCGCTTGAGCTCTTCCACCTGAAGTTCTGGAACCGCTGTTTCCACTGGCTTCTCCTCGCCGCGAATACCGCAAAATTCGTTGTAGTCGATCAGCTTCGTGATTGTTGGATGTTCGCTGCAAACCGGGCAGTCCGGATTCTTGCGCAACTTGAGCTCGCGGAACTTCATCCCCAGAGCGTCGACCAGCAGCAATCGTCCGATCAGAGCATCGCCTTTGTCCAAAATCAGCTTGATGGCTTCCGTCGCCTGGATCACACCGACGAGTCCGGGGAGAATACCGAGCACCCCCCCTTCCGCGCAGGAAGGAACCAGCCCCGGAGGTGGCGGTTCGGGATATAAGCACCGATAGCATGGTCCCTCTTCCGTAGCGAACACGCTGGCCTGGCCCTCAAAGCGGAAAATCGAACCGTAAACATTAGGCTTGCCAGTAAGCACGCAAGCATCGTTCACCAGATAGCGGGTGGGAAAATTGTCGGTGCCGTCGGCGATGATGTCGAATTCGCGGAACAACTCGAGTGCATTGTCGCTACTGAGGCGGGTTTCGAACTTGCGAATATTCAGAAACGGATTGATCGCCTTCAACTTCTCCGCCGCGGAATCGAGCTTCTTGCGGCCCACGTCGGCCGTCGAGTGAATGATCTGCCGCTGCAGATTGGTGTAATCCACCACGTCGAAGTCCACAATGCCGAGCGTGCCTACACCCGCGGCTCCAAGATAAAGCGCCAGCGGCGAACCCAACCCGCCTGCCCCGATGCACAGCACCCGCGCGGCTTTGAGTTTCAACTGGCCTTCCATGCCAACCTCGGGCATGATCAGGTGGCGCGAGTAGCGCAGGATTTCGTCGTTCGAGAGAGTAGCGGCTTCGGGTGTGACTTCAGTGATGGTGGCCATGAAAAACCTCAGCGAATTTCCAGATTTTAGAATTTACGGATTGTCGAATTTAGCCCTAAACGACGAACGGCTAACGACAGGAAGGACGACAACAGCGGTTTGTAAGCTCTGGTTTCAATTCGACAATCCCTAAATCTGCCAATTCGTCAATCAACTCCGGCCTCCCGCGATCGAAGGCACAATGGAAATACTATCACCGTCCTTCACTGCCGTAGCTTCCTTTTGCAGGTAGCGGACGTCTTCATCGTTCAGGTAAACATTCACGAAAGCACGAAGTTTCCCTTCGTCGGTGTAAAGGTGGCGGCGCAGATCCGGGTGCTGAGCCACTAATCCTGACAGCGCCTCGCCGATGGTTGAAGCTTTGACCTCGATGTCAGGCTGTTTCCCGGCGTACTGACGTAGAGGCGTCGGTATGTGAATCTTGGGCATGCATAAATGATGCCACAGAAAGGGCGGAGGATGCAGACGGGGGGTGGCGCGGGCGCCCTCGCCCGCGAGAGCTCGCAGGATGGGTGGGCTGCAATATTCTGCTGAGCGGCATTCCTGAAGACGGCAAAATCGCGATCGTATCGTCCGGCATGCCTGAGCCAGAAGAACAGGTTCGGCGAGAATTTGAGCGCGTCAGAGGGTTGGCCGAACTGCCCCCGTCTTTGAGGGGGTGGACTGTAGACGTTCTCAGCGCCATCCGCCGATTGGGAAAGTCTCAGTTTTTTCTTCAGGAGCTATACCAACTGGAGACGGAACTGCAAGCGGCGCATCCTCGCAATCGGAACGTACGGCCGAAAATCCGTCAGCAACTTCAAGTGCTTCGGGACTTGAAAATCCTCGATTTCACGGACAGGGGGGCCTACAGGCTTCGTTCATAAAAAGGCGGCGGCCCCGTCCAAGCTTCGCGGGCGAGGGCGCCCGCGAAACACACAGGTCATAACACTTCAATTTTCTCATCCACCAGCTTTTTGTCATTCTCATCGCTGCCGCTCAACTCGAACGAATTGGTCAGCACAGCCTTGCCCTTCTCCACGCTGGTGATCACGTAAGAGCAGCCGAACCAATGGGCTTCAGCTAGATCGGTCGAAGACCACAGTGCGGGGTGATCGGGATGCGAGTGGTAGAAGCCAATGATGTCCTCGCCACGCTCGCGACCTTCGCGCTGAATACGGATCAAATCTTTAGGATCGATGTTGTAACGGTTGTGTGCGGAATCCGTCCGCGTATTGCCGGCGCGAGCGGTGGAAGTCACGACGCGTTCGTCACCATCCATCCGGCCGAGCAAAACTCCGCAGCATTCGTGCGGATAAGTTTCTTCGCCGTGGCCGCGAATCGAATCGTAGTGAGACTTGCCGAGCTTCAGCATTGGTTCGAATTTCAGATTGTAGATTTCAGATTGCAGATTTCGAAAGCAATCCCTAGCTTGTTCAATCTGAAATCAAAAATCTGCAATTTGGAATCTCATCCTTCTTCCCAGAACCTCTCGCTCAAATATTTGTCGCCAGAGTCGCACAGGATGGTCACAAAAACAGCGGGCTCGTTCTTCTTGAGCTGTCGAGCTATTTGGAGACACCCTACGACCGCTGCGGCCGCGGAGATGCCGACCAACAGGCCTTCTTCGCGGGCCAAGCGTATGGCCATCGCGTAGGCCTCTTCGGTGGATATTCCAATATCCTGATCGGCCAGTCTGGGGTCGTAAATTTTCGGCACGATGGCGCTGGCCATGTGCTTCGCCCCTTCGATTCCGTGGAACGGCGAATCGGGCTGCAGCGAGATACAGCCGATCTTCGGATTCAGCTCCTTCAGACGTCGCGTGGTGCCCACGAAGGTTCCGCTGGTGCCCATCATGGAAACAAAGTGGGTGATACGTCCCTCGGTTTGTTGCCAGATTTCGTTGGCTGTGCCATGGTAATGAGCCCGCCAGTTGGCGTCGTTGCCATACTGGTTGGCATAAAAATATTCGTCCGGCTGCTTAGCGTAGAGTTCGCGCGCCGCGCGGATCGCTCCGTCGGAGCCGTCCCCGGGGTCGGTGTAAATGATGTTCGCGCCGTAGGCCTGCAGGATGCGCTTGCGCTCGACCGAAACATTTTCCGGCATGTATAGCGTCACCCGAAATCCTTCTGCCGCCCCGATCATGGCGTATGCGATGCCTGTATTTCCGCTGGTGGAATCGAGCAGGATCTTGCCCGGTCCGAAGTTCCCGCTGGCACGGGCTTCAGCCACGATATTGGACGCGGCGCGGTCCTTCACCGATCCTCCGGGATTGCACCATTCCGCCTTGCCCAGGATCTCGATGCCGGGCAGGTCGCGAGTCACGCGCTCCAGACGCAACAACGGAGTATTCCCGATGCGCTCTAGACTGCGCTGGCCGAGCGGACCGAAGTCATGCGCGACTGGACGCATTTCTTTCCTTGCCTTTGCATGTGGATGGTGCGTTTTCGTCGTTTTAGAAGACACTCGTCGCATAAATTGCGGCACGAAATCGTGACTATCGTAATCTGCACAAATGGCAAAAGCAGGCGTCAACTATGAGAGGTTAGATTATAAAGGAGCTTAATTCGATCCTCAGAGAATAGAAGAATGCACTTTTTCTGAAATCCAGCATCTAAGTTATCGAGGAAAGAACGAAGGGACGAGTACAACAGAATGTCAACCAAGGTGGAACATCGTACTTATGAAGACGCGCTAAGCTGGTTGCGCGAGCACGGCTTTGATTTACTCGAAGCCCCGGGCACGCAGGGGCGCGTGTTCCTCAAGAAATATAATGTCTCCTCCGCCATCCAGAAGAACGGAGATGATGGCGTTAAAATCTTCGCCTATCCCGGCTACCTGATCGGCAGCGAGATTTCCAAGCTGGTCAATCGTGGATATCAGCAATTTCTAAAGACCGCCAAGACTGAAGTCCCGGCCACTGCAGATCATTTGAAGGCGCTGCAACAGTTCACGGAAGAATTAAAAGAGGGTCTCGGACTGCCTAGCCTGTATAACGAATCGCTCGGCACGGTGAGCGAATCCTACCAGTATGACCGCGTCGTGGACCGCGATAAGCCCGCCGCAGACAAGCCGAAGCGTCCCTGGGAAGTTGCAGGCGCCAAGGCAGCGGTAGCTAAGAAGGGCCGGGCGTAAACAACAACTTTTCCCGCGTCTGAAAATCCCTCCGCTAAGAAGCATCTCCTCAACATTCAATCTGTGCGACACTGTGCGCCTCGGAGGGAAGAATACGGACTATCTCGTTGATCCTCGGTCTTCTATTGTTTCCGACGCTTGCGGCGAGGGCGCAAGACTCAGCCTTAGAGGCAACATCCGCGGTGCAGCGCGTCCTTCAGCATCAGCAGGACGCCTGGAACCGTCACGATCTGGAAGGTTTCATGGCTGGCTACTGGAATTCGCCCGAGCCGACGTTTTTCTCCGGCGTCCGGATAACTGCGGGTTGGCAATCTACGCTTGATCGCTATCGCAAGTCCTACCAGAGCGAAGGCCGGGAGATGGGGAAACTGGAATTTTCGGATTTGAACATCGAAGCTCTCGCTCCTGACGCCGCATTCGTGCGTGGTTCCTGGAAGCTGACAATGTCCGATGGGAAAGCGCCGCACGGATTGTTCACGCTGGTCTTTCGCAGACTCCCAGATGGATGGAAGATCGTACACGACCACACATCGGCAGCAGATTGATGGTGTAGGCACGGGCAACGCCCGCGAACGAGCAGGCGGGGCGGAGTCCCGCGCCTCCCAGATATTGCTTCCGAGTTGCCGACCACACGCCCAGGACTGTGAGAATGCTTTTTCAGGGCCGAGCGTTAACCGTACGTGAGGTCGGTGCTCTGTCCGACTTCGATGATATAGCCGTCAGGATCGCGGATGTAGCAGCGTATCTCGCCGTACTTGGGTATCGGCTCCGTGATGAACTCGGCTCCTCGACTTTTCCATAACTTGTAGCACGCTTGAATATCCGCCACGCGGAAATTCATAAAGCTGTTGATGTGATTCGGGTCGGGGACGCTGAGCGTTACCGTCGGCTTATCCGGGGTCGGCCCGCCCCCAACGTTCAGAATCATCCAGATATTCGCAAGCTGAAGGTACCCAGGCGCGTTGCCGTCACCCAGGCTCAGAATGCGAGCGCCGAAGACCTTTTCGTAGTAGCGCGCCGATCGCTCGATGTCGGCGACGGTAAGAAATTGCGCGATGCTGATCCCCTCTCGCGGGGGCATCTCATAGCTCTTCTGGTCGATTTGTACGCTGCTCATTGACGTCTCCAATCCGATAAACGGTGTTCATCTGCTGATTCTGGTTCTTTCGTGTTCATACCTGCTGACCATTAAGCCTGACGCCGAAAGGAAAAACAATTAGAGCAAGGTATCGCGCGATACATTGGTATCGCAATTTCCGGCGACTTTCCAACAGGTTCACCAATTTTTCGACGAATGGAAATTGGGGAACGTCCCGTCTGTCCCCGGTTTTGTCCCCCATTTTCTCTGCGAACAATGGGGTCAGTCACGTCTGTCCCCGGTTTATCCGAGGCGTTGGCAGCCAAACGGCTACCGCTGCATACACCCACCCAAGATGCGGTCGATCTGCCGAAGATGGTTCAAGTCGTGTGCCGCTTCCAAGCGGACGAACTCCTCGACCGTTTGCCGTCCGCGTACCTCGTGGACCCCATAGCACTCCACCCACCGTTCGCGCGGGACCGACTCCAACAGTCGCAGGTTGCTCTCGCGCAGCGCCCGAAAGACCCCTGCCGAAAGGCTCGCATCTTGCTGCGCGTAACCCAAGCGCTCCGCCCAGACGGCCTGATCCCACCACGTTAAGGCCACGCCCGGATTCGCCAGCATGTTTCGCAATCGCCACCCCATCGCCAGCTCCGCGTCCGCCAAGTGCGCTACGATCTCGGCGATTGACCACTTTTCAGGTGCAGGACGCCGGATCAACTCCTCGGGCGCGACATCGCGCAGACGCCGATCGAGCTGCGATGGGGTGGCTTGTTGGACACCGATGGGCTCCTCATCGCCAAGATAGCTTAGGACTCGAGTTCGGTATGCTTCGAACGTCTCCGCCATTGGTCCCCCCGGGTAGACTGCGTATGCGGCCGAACATCTCGTGGGAAAAACTGGGGACAGACGGGACGTTGACTAATTTCCATCGCCGAAAAATGGAAACGCCTCCCGCCTGTCCCCGGTTTCCCTCCGATTCTTATGCCGCTGAAACCGACTCCCTCCTCCGATTGAGTGCCGGTAGAAGAAGTTTCAGAAGCGCTTCATCAGAGAACGGGTTCTGACCTGAGATCAGCTCGCGATCCTGAAGGACGTAGCTCTTCCATGGATCGACCACGCTTACGTCACCGCCCGCCGTACGCAAGGCGAAGTCCGGGTAGAAGAGAACCTTACCACCAATCTCAAGCGGCTCCCGCTGCTGCTCTTCCGCTGTCGAAAAGATAGTCATCTTATATCCGGAATAGATCCAGCCTTGAGCCTTTGCGTGTGCTCCGGCGGCACCGCCCGCCGACAGCGCGGCGACCACCTCCGTCGAATTCGGAAGAGCCGAGAGAAGTGAAATCGGGCCATGGCAGAGAACTGCCGTGGGCTTGGATGTTTTATGAAAGTGTCTCATCACGGTGCCAGCGTCGGGATCATCGAGCAGGTCCATCATCGGGCCATGGCCGCCGGGGACGAAAACAGCGTCATATTGATCCAGGCCCGATGCGATGACATCCGAGATACGAGTTGGATTTTTGAGCCCGGTCAGGGTGTCGCGGAATTTTAGATAGTCCTGAAGCTTAGCCTCGTCTCCACCGAAGAAGTCGGCTACAGCTGAATGGACATCCATTTGCGGCGTGTTGCCTTTGGGGTTGGCGAAAGTGATTTCGTAGCCCTCCTTCATCAGGGCGCGAACCGGAACCGTCAGCTCGTTGAGGTAGTAGCCAGCGCCGGTATAAACCTTGCCATCTTTCAAGGACAAGCCATGACCGCTCGATACCAGCACTAAGACTTTTCCTTTCGTTGTCATTGTTGTTCTCCTTTTTTTTGAAATCGAATTCTGTGCTCCTGAATATGAGCTAGCTCATCGTCCGCGGCTTCCTCCAAAGTGCGTAAGGACCGGCTACCGCGGTTGATGTGAGTTATGCCCTGGGAATCCAAACATCAACCACGGCTGATTGGCTACCCAATGCGGGTATAGCGCCGTCATCTGATCGAACAGCTGAGAATTCACGAGTTCTGAGTGTGTCACGGGCAACTCGGAAGGAACTCCGTCTTAAGTTAGCACCTATGCGGGTTACGCTCCCGGTCTCACAGACGGGGCGGAGCCCCGTTTCTGAGCCGTCATTTCTTCAACCGCCGTCCCATGCCCCTGTCCATCGCGGCGTTGGCCAGGCGATCGGCTTCCTGATTGTCTTCCCGCAGCGCATGGCCGATGGAAAACCACTCAAGCTGTCCAATCAATTGCTTGGCGCGGCCGTGCAGCTCCTGCAAAACGGCGTTCTTCACCTTGTAGATGCCCTTGATCTGTCGCACCAGCAGTTCCGAGTCACTGATGACCTTGAGCGCCTTGTATCCATGTTGGAGTGCGTATTCAAGCGCGGCAATGAGGCCTTGATACTCGGCGAAGTTGTTGGTCTGGTGTCCGAGGTACTCGCTGAGCGTGGCAACTTTCTTGCCTGACTCATCTTCAAGGACAACTCCATATCCTGCGGGGCCTGGGTTTCCGCGGGCGCCGCCGTCGCTGTGCGCTATCAGGTAATGCTCGGGTGTCTTAGCGTCGCGATCAAAGAGATCTCTGCTTCCCCGGGCTGAGCGGGAGAAAGAAGGCATGGACGAAAGTGTACAACGGCGGTCGGCAACGCTCTCGCGTGGCTATTCCACACGCTATCTTCCTGTCGCTAAGCGCGTGGCCAGCCGCTGCGGCAGATTCGCCGCCATGATGCGTTCCTGGGCTCCCTTCAGATTGTAGGGCACGCGGCAGAAGGTCACGATGCGGGCCTCGGAGTCATAGAGGGCGAAGGCAGCTCGCCAGTCGCCGTCGCGCGGCTGCCCGACTGACCCCGGGTTCACCATGTAGCGCACGCCATCTTTGATTGGGTACTCTGTGGTTTCGCTCTGGCCGATCGTCCGGTACTCGGGACGAAAGGCATCGCTTGCAACATCGTTGGTCGAGAAACTTCCCTGCAGATGAGTGTGCCCAAAAAACGTAAGAGGCGTCGCGGATACCATCAGGGGCTCAATCGCATCGCGTAGAGTGACCACGTATTCATCCTCATCCAACGGAGAGCCGTGAACGAACTGCATGCCGGGCAAGTCGGCAATCTGGATGGGTCCGCGTGGCAACGCCCGCAGCCATTCCAGATTCTGCTGAATGAGCTGATCACGGGTCCATAGTGCTGCCAACCCAGCGATGGGATTGAAGTCCCTAAGATCCATGCCACCACTGGCCGCTTTATCATGATTACCGCGGACAAAAATCTTCCCCAGGCCTAAAGAGCGCTCGATGACTTCGTTAGGGCTGGCGCCATAACCCACCATGTCGCCCAGATTGATGACGACGTCGTGGGCCGGGGCGGCGGCAAGGCAGGCGTCCAGAGCTTCGACGTTGCTGTGAATGTCGCTTAGAAGAAGAAGACGCACGTATCACCGGACAAACTGGCGATTATAGACCCATGCGTGGGTGTAGGCACGACCGGTAGTTGCGGAATAGCGATGGGACATCTCCCTATGCGGGTAGATTGACCACCGGGCACCTCGCCCAATGTCCGGGCGTTACTTCGACCAGCGGCGGCAGTGCTTGCGCGCACTCTGGGATGCGAAAACTGCAGCGTGGTTCGAAGGGACATCCGGTGGGAACCGCGTGCAGTGGTGGCACTGTCCCTTCGATGGTTTCCAGGGGACGCGTGCGATCAGTTGTAAGCGTCGGCACTGCATTCAAAAGACCGCGTGTGTAGGGGTGGGCCGGCGCGTGAAAGATTTCTTGTTTCGAACCCAATTCCACCAGGCTACCGGCATACATCACTGCCACCCGGTCAGCGACTTGCGAGATCGCGGCCAGATCATGCGAGATGAAAAGCATGGTGAGGCCAAACTTGGAACGCAGTTCGGCCAACAAATCGAGAATTTGTGCCTGGATGGTAACGTCGAGCGCGGTGGTGGGCTCATCTGCAATGAGCAGCTGGGGGCGGTTCACAATTGCCATCGCAATCATCACGCGCTGGCGCATGCCTCCCGAAAGCTGGTAGGGATAATCTCGAGCTCGGCGCTCGGCATCGGGGATTGCAACATCGTTCATCGCGGCCACAGCACGAGACCAGGCCTCCTGCGGCGAAACTTTACCATGCGCGAGAACTGCCTCGGCGACTTGATCACCTACCTTCATCACGGGATTCAGCGCCGTCATCGGTTCCTGGAAGATCATAGCGATGCGAGAGCCTCGGAGAGTACGCATTTCTTCGTCCGCAAGTCTTAGAAGATCGTGCTCTGAATTCCCATTGTTCGACAGGAGAATTTCTCCGGTGGCTCGCGCCTGCGGTGGAAGAAGCCGCATCAGGGCGAGGGAAGTGACGGACTTGCCCGATCCCGATTCGCCGACCAGCCCGAGAACTTCGCCTGATCCGATGGCGAAACTGAGATCGCGAACGGCAGTTAACTTCGGGACGAGCGAGTCGCGGGTCCCCACGCTCGTAGTGGAAAATTCAACTGTCAACTGCCGGACATCTAGGAGGGCTGACACACAGTCATGGTAGCAGCGGATAATGTTGGGCTCAGTATCAGTTGTTGGCTCGTGAATTTGAAACCTGATACGTGAGACCTCTGACCTGTGCGCTACTGTCCCAAGATCAGCGGCAGGCCATTCTTGTTATTGCCGATCACGACCACTTTTGCATTCCCGCTCTTGGCCAAGCTCTCTGTGGCTTCAATGCCTTTCCACTCCAATAATTGCGGACTGATGCCCTGGGCCACGATCTGCTGGAAGTCGCGGATGCCGGCCGCTTCAATCCGCTTGCGCTGTGCCTCCTGGGTTTCTTTCTGTAGACGGAAGCTCATGGCGAGAGCTTCTTGTTCGGCTTGCTGTTTGGACTCGATGGAAGCCTTCAGAGTAGCGGGCAGTTGGATGTCTCGCAATAAGACATTTTCGACCACAATGCCACGGGGTACAAGTTGGGTGACCAATTGATCCTGCACCTGCTTGGCCACCATCTCGCGTTCACCCGTATAAAGAGCATTCGCCGAGTGCGATGCCGTGGCCTCGCGGATCGCGGCGCGCAGCATGGGTTCTATGACGACAGTTTCGTAATTAGCACCGGTTTTCTGGAAGACTTCAGCGGCCTTATCCGGGTTGAGCTGGTAGATAAGTGAAGTATCCAGGTTCATCATCAAACCCTCGCTGGATGGAACATTGGCCGATTCCTTGATGGTCTGAGTCTGAATGGAAAGTTCGTTGTTGGTCTTAAGCGGATTGATAAGATGAATGCCCTCGGGCAGCATTTCTCCGGTCACGCGTCCGAACAGCGTTAGTACTCCCACGTGACCAGTGCCCACCTTGGTGATGGAAGCAAACAATAAAATCACCAGCAGAAACGCCGCCGCCCCGATGCCGACCAGGCGGAACAGCGAGCCTGGATTCGCGTCGATCACCCTGGGGCGTCCCTCATTGAATATCGTCATAGATTTTCTCCCCAAGGCGATTGTAGCGGGCGGGGAAGGGCACGATAAGTGACTTGGAGAGGACACTGGCTCAAGTCGCTCGCTGGCCTGTGAACATTTCTTCACATTGACCGGGCGCTCGCGACGCGGTACTTTCGTCAAACTGCGCCGCGCCGCAATCTTTTTCGGCGCTTAGCCCGACGCCATCCAGGACTCTGTTATGAAGCCATATGCCGCTTTCGAAAGTGGACACAGACGAATGTGTTTGCCCGCTTTGATTGCGATCGGACTGCTCCTGGCACTGCTGTCGGCCTGCGGTTCCGGATCTTCCAGGGAAATGACGCCAGCCGCTCAGACCTGCGGTTCGGGGGTGGTGCAAGGCGTAGCCCCGTCTCAAGGACCACTCATTAAATTGAGTAGCGACACGTGCACCAACTCCAGCGGCCAGCACGACACCGAAGTGGAACCTAGCACGTTTGCCTTTGGTTCAACCATCGTGACCGCATTTCAGGTTGGCCGCATTTTTGGCGGAGGTGGAGGAGACATCGGCTTCGCCACATCCACCGACGCCGGCGCCACTTGGAGCAGCGGAGTTCTTCCTGGCATCACCACCTTTCAGGGTGGCAGCGCCTTTACCGCTGTCAGCGATGCTTCGGTCGCATTTGACGCCGCCCACGCCACGTGGCTGATCTCTTCGTTGGCCATTGGCACCTCCTACCAAGTGATAGTTAGTCGGTCCCCGGATGGCATCAACTGGGGGCATCCCATCGCCGTTACCACCACCGGCAGTCCGGACAAGAACTGGATTGTCTGCGATAACGCCGCCAGCAGTCCCTTCTATGGTAGCTGCTACGTGGAGTGGGACGATCCATCGAGCCAAGCCTTGATCGAGATGAATACCTCGACTGACGGAGGACTCACCTGGGGACCAGCACTGACTACAGCCGATCGGGCGCACGGAGTCGGAGGGCAGCCGCTTGTCCAGCCCAACGGGACGGTCATCGTCCCCATCGAAGGTTTGTCGAACTCGATGCTCTCGTTCGGCTCTACGAATGGCGGTGCGAGTTGGAGCAGTTCTGTCCTCATCGCATTGATTGCCGATCATGCTGAGGCTGGCAACTTGCGTAGCGGCCCTCTGCCCTCTGCGGCAATCGACAGCGCGGGAAACGTGTACGTCGTCTGGGGCGATTGCAGCTTCCGCACCGGGTGCCCCTCCAATGACCTTGTGCTCAGTACTTCAACCAACGGCACGAATTGGACGCGTCTGACCCGAATTCCGATCGACCCCATCACCAGCACGGTCGATCACTTCATTCCCGGGCTGGGGATCGATCCGGCCACCTCTGGCCCCACCGCGCACCTCACGCTCACCTACTACTACTATCCAGTTTCCAATTGCGGGACGGTCTGCAACATGGATGTCGGTTTTGTTTCCTCCCAGGATGGCGGCCAGACCTGGAGCGCCCCCGTCCAACTGGCTGGACCCATGAGCACCAGTTGGCTTCCCAACACGTTTTCTGGGCTGATGGTCGCTGACTACCTCTCGACCACCTACGTCAACGGTCAGGCCTTTGGCGTATTTGCCGTGGCCAACGCTCCGGCTGGCGGTGTGTTCGACGAGGCGATGTACACCACGACCAGCCCTCTGGTGGCGGCTGCCGACAGTGCATACTTCAGTTCAAAGGGCGAGAAGCCCATGCCTCAGGCCAAGTCCGACCACGGACCGAGAAAGTTTTACGATGAAGATGGCGAGTTCCCCATCCCGCCTCCGAATAAGAACTTGAAGCGGTCGGCCAAGAGATAGTGTTCTTGTGGAGTCCGCTTCTCTCGCGGATTGCGCTTCATTTTCCACATTGACGAATTGTGGTTCAGAGTCCTACCCAACCTTCAAGACAAGCGAAATCCGCTTGCAAAGCGAATTTGCAGGACTCTCCGCCGAGGAACCTGCACCAAATCTGGTCAGATGCTTGTGGAGAGGCTGCACTCGATTGCAGACAAAGCACATAGAGTTCCCAGTTTTTCATTGACTCTAAAAATGGAAGGAGTAAAAACATACTCGTTCTTTGACACGTCCCAAGTTTACCCAGTTGGTGCAGCGTCCGGGACTCGAGCGTGGTCACTCGGAAACATCGCAAGATGAGGCCGGGAGGGTCAGTAAGGGTCTATAGCAAAGCGCTGGTTGAGGCGAACACGAACATCATGTCAAAGGCAAGATAGAGTCCCGAGGCGTTGAACAGGTTTTTCCGGTTGGCGGTAAGCCCGGAGCCCAAGCAAAGATCGCTCCAGCGTCCCGCAAGGGAAGCAGCGAGGTCAGGTCGGCAAGGGTCTAACGCGAGCTACTGGCCGAGACGAATGAGTTCAACATCACCTCGGGATTCTTATTTGGTGCCTACGGATGGTCTCTTTCTCCCCTCCCTTAACCTCGCCGCATCAGCCGCAAGTGATTTCTGAAGCTCCCTGCCCCGTCCTGCCTGACGTTTCTCAGGATATCGCCCTTTCCCGTGTTCGCGTTCCCGCGAAGAAGCTGATGTTGGATTTCGCGCCGAGCCCGAATCAATACAAAGCTACAGCCAGCAGGAAGAATACGAAGGGGAGACGACCGCGATCGAAACAGAATCCTCGGCAAGTTTTGTCGCTATCGCTGCAATGCGAAACCGTTCAGGCGCAAGATCCGGAAATGGAGTGAAGGGTTTCGACTTGCCAATGTAGGCGCGGGCGTCCCCGCCCGTGCGGGATCCAATCAGACTGTCCCTAGTCTGTGAGCTGCACGAGCGCTCGTCCCCGAAAAGAATGCAAGATGGCTTGCGCTAGGGATGCGCAGTTCGTACGGTCAGGAACGGGAGCCGCAACGCGCTGAGGATATTCATCGTAAGTGCGTCCTTCTAACTCCCTTCTACTGTTCATCAGAACCTGCCTACAGCGGTATGTTCCCATGCTTTTTCGGCGGGTTCTTATCCCGCTTGGTCTCCAGCATGGCCAGCGCCTGAATTAGCTTCTTGCGGGTCTCCCGCGGCTGGATGACAGCATCCACGAAGCCGCGGTCAGCCGCCACGTAGGGATTGGCAAAGCGCTCGCGGAATTCCTCGATCTTCTTTTGGCGGACCGCTTCGCGATTTTCAGCTTTCTCCAAATCTCGTTTGTAGACAATGTCCACTGCGCCCTCGGGGCCCATGACGGCGATCTCCGCCGTCGGCCAGGCATAATTCACATCGGTGCGAATGTGCTTGGACGCCATCACGCAATACGCCCCGCCGTAGGCTTTGCGTGTGATCACCGTGACTTTCGGGACAGTCGCCTCCGCAAACGCGAACAGGAGCTTGGCACCGTGCTTGATAATTCCGCCATATTCCTGGTTGGTCCCGGGCAGAAATCCGGGTACATCTTCAAACGTGACCAATGGGATGTTGAAACAATCGCAAAAGCGCACGAAACGGGCGCCTTTGATGGACGCATTGATATCCAAAGTGCCGGCAAGAAATGCCGGCTGATTGGCGACGATGCCCACGGAGCGTCCATTCAGACGGGCGAAGCCCACCACAATATTTTTCGCGTACAGGTCTTGCACCTCGAAGAAATAGCCGTCATCCACCACGGCGTGGATCACATCTTTCATGTCGTAGGGCTGGTTCGATTGGTCGGGAACGATCTTGTCCAGAGTAGGGTCAGCGCGGTCGATTGGATCGGTGCAGGCCTTGCGCGGCGGATCGTCGAGATTATTGGACGGAAGAAAGCTCAACAACTCGCGAACCATGGACAAACATTCGGCGTCGTCATGCGCCATGAAGTGAGCCACACCGGAAGTCTCGTTGTGGGTGTGAGCGCCGCCTAGCTGATCTTTGGTGACTTCTTCATGGGTGACGGTCTTGATCACATCCGGACCGGTGATGAACATGTAGGAAGTCTTGTCCACCATCACGATGAAATCGGTGATGGCGGGCGAGTACACGGCGCCACCCGCGCACGGTCCCATGATCGCCGAAATTTGCGGCACCACTCCGCTGTAAAGAGTATTGCGCAGAAAAATGTCGGCGTAGCCCGCCAGGGACATCACGCCTTCCTGAATGCGGGCGCCGCCGGAGTCGTTCAGCCCGATCATGGGCGCACCCATCTTGGCAGCGAGGTCCATGATCTTCACAATCTTGGCGGCATTGGCTTCCGACAAGGACCCGCCAAATACAGTAAAGTCCTGGGCGAAAGCGAATACCAGCCGGCCGTCGATGCGTCCGTAACCGGTGATAAAGCCATCGCCGTAGTATTTCTGTTCGGCCATACCGAAGTCATCGGAGCGATGCGTCACCAGTTTGTCGGTCTCCTCGAACGATCCCTCATCGAGCAGAAACTCAATTCGCTCCCGTGCCGACATCTTGCCTTCTTTGTGCTGCCGCTCGCGGCGTTGCTCTCCTCCGCCCTCTTCGGCGAGGTGGTCCCGCTTTTTCAGTTCGGCGAGCTTCTGTTCCAGATTCATCGCGGGAAGATTATAGCGGGTGCAACGAGATCGAAGGGTCGGAGCCGTGATTCGGCATCAAAGACTGGGATTCGACGTCTGAGATCAGACGGCTGACGTCCGGGTTTCTACTCCATGCCGGAGCCAAGCGGCTGATAGCGGTACTTCTTGCCATCCCAATACATAACCGAGATCGTCTTATCTCCGCCGGTTTCTTCCGCGTAGATCGCCATCACAGTTTTCTTTCTCAGCGCCAGCTTTTTCACTGCGATCTGCTTGAAGGGTAAATTGATGATGACGAACTTGGCCTTTGGGGTAGCGGAGCGCCATGCTTCCGGGCCGACGCCATGAATGACGAGCAGCACCACGCCTCGGGTCAACGGATCCTCAGAAGCGAACTGGGTCGTAATCTTGGTGTCGCCGTAGCCGAAAAAGGTGTTGTAGGGATCGATCACCCTGAAGTTATTCTCTGCCTGGTCGATCAGCGGATTGGTGCAACGCGCCGCAACCACCAAGTCTTCGATTCCATCCTCGTCCAGGTCCGCCTTCAGAACGGGAGGCCCTTGCAGCATCGTGCAAGTCGATCCAAACTGCTTTTGAATGAAATCATTGTCCACGGCGGCCGTGGCCGGCGCTTGCGGCGCGGCAGAGGCAATCGCTGCAAAAAGAAGCACCATCAGTACAGAAGAGACGATACGAATTGACCGCATGCTGCTACTTTAGACCCGTCGCCGCTCTCGCAATAGAGAAAGAAAAGGTACATTCGCACGGAAGTCACCATCTGTAGGAGGCCCCGTGTGGAAGCCCACTGCCCTAGCTCTTAGAACGAAAATGCTCCCAGCCCTGCGGACGAAATTCGTAGCGCTCGCCCTTCTCATTCATCAAAAAGACGCGCTTACCACGCGTGACATGGCCGATCTGCGTGATACCGACGCCAGCAAAGCGCGCCGGAATGCGCTTGCCGCGTGGCGCCGTGAACAGCAATTCGTAGTCCTCTCCCCCATGCAGGGCAAAGTGCAACTCCACTTCGCGTGCGGGCTTGCCCACGGTGGCCCTCGGAATGGCTTCGGCCTGAAGTTCAGCGCCCACGCCGCTTTCTTCGCAGATGTGGGCGAGGTCAGTGGAAAGTCCGTCGCTGATGTCGATCATGGCAGAGGCGAGGCCCTTCTCCCGAAGCATGCGTCCTAACGCCAGCCGCGGCTCTGGAAAGAAGTGTTGGGCATAATTTGCCGGCTTCAACCTACGCTTCGGCTGGTCCAGCATCCTGCGCGCAGCTGCGGCAGAGCCTCCCAAAGCACCGCTTACATAGAGCCGGTCTCCAGGCCGAGCGCCTGATCGTAGGATTGCCTTTCCCCTGGGCGCCGACCCCAGCACAACGATGTCGGCCAGGATGCCGTCGGGGGATTCAGCAGTATCCCCACCTGCGAGGCTCACCCCGAATTTTCGGGCCAGATTCAACAGGCCCATCATGAAGGCGTCCACCCATTTCTGCGCCAGGTCGCGCGGCAGTGCCAGGGAAAGGAATAGGGACAGTGGCTCACCTCCCATGCCCGCGATATCGCTCAACCCGCGAGTAAGACAACGATGTCCGACTGACTTCGCGGGATGCGAGTCCCGCCGGAAGTGAATTCCCTCCAGCGTGAAGTCGGTAGTCACCAGCGCCTCGTGGCCGGCAGGCAGCCGAAGCACGGCTGCATCGTCGCCGATGCCGGTTACGACGTTACTTCCCTCCGCCGTCTCCCTTCGTAGGCGGGCAATCAGCGCTTTTTCGGCGAGGGGCACAGCGAAGCCAATATAGATGACAATCCATTTCGGCCAAAATGCGAGTGTGCCTCAATTCCAGAATTGCCATCTAAAAGTAACGGGTGGTAACCCGTCCGGGTGGGCTTACTCCATTACCCACCCTTGGTAATCCAAAACGGGTTGTTCCGCCGTTGACAGGGAGGAACCTACTTTGTTACCGTGACCAAGCTGTTTCCGGCACCTTTGTCGAACTTAAGTGCTGCATTCGGTATGGATTGCAGCCACAGGGGTTTCGGGTCTTCCTGGTTCCGGTAGGACACGGGCATGTAAGCGCCTTACCACAGAGGTGGGGCATAGCCCGGATTCAGGATGGAACTGAAGGGGTTCTCGTAACCGCGAGCCGCCCCCAGGGTCCGATCCTGATTAACTAACGGAAGGACAATATTGCGAAAACGCTCTTACATTCTCTTTGTTGCCCCCGGTAACGATGGGCACTTGCGAAAGATTCATATTCCGGTTCACTACCTGTACATATTTCTGGTAGGGACGACGATTGGAGTTTTGAGCTTGACCGGGATTGCCAGCTCCTACTTGCGGATGCTGCTGAAGGTATCGAACTACAATCAGCTCCGCACCGAACAAGAGGACTTGAAGGGCCGCTACACGCGCCTGGAGCAGGTGGCCAAGGAAAGGGACATCCAGGTAGCCTCGCTGGGATCTCTGGCGAGTGAGGTTTCCTCTCTCTACGGCTTGAAGCAGGATCCCAACCTGGTGACGGCATCTTCCTCTGGCATCCAGGACGCGCAGGTCAATTCTTCACTGAATCAGCTTTATGCGCTTAGAACTTCGGCGCTCAGCGGCGCCACGATGACTGGGATTTCGCTCGGCCTCACCCGTAACGTGACTACGGCTGACTGGGTCAGGGCCAACTCGGCTCCGAATCTTTGGCCGGTTGAAGGTCCAGTTACTGGGTCGTTCGGCGAGCGCATTGACCCGTTCAACGGCGAAGGCGCTTTCCATAGCGGCATCGACATTGCGTCGTCTTATGGGCAGCCGGTAATTGCGCCTGCCGACGGCATGGTGACTTTCGCAGATTTTATGGGTGGCTACGGACGTGCCATTACGCTGGACCACGGCCATGGCATCACCACACGCTACGGTCACCTGGCTAACTTCGCCGTAACTCCCGGTCAGAGAGTACATCGCGGAGACACGATTGGATTCATCGGCCTCAGCGGCCGCAGCACGGGTCCTCATCTGCACTATGAAGTCCGCATCAACGACACCCCGGTCAATCCGCACAAATATCTGCGGCTGACGGTAGCGAACATCGGCGGATTCTCAGCGGGAAGCTAGTAGTGTAGGCGCGAGCGAGTGTAGGCGCGAGCGTCCCGCTCGTGCTTATGGGGTTCTTGGTCTGACGTCTGCCTCTTCCTACTGCCTTAATCCCATCCATCTCTCCGAAAGTACTATCGAGTTCCCCGGATTCTGGGGATCGTAGCGCACCGACGTGGGCAAGCCTAAGCGGCAAGAATGAAGATTGATCCACTGACGGAGATAGGTGACGTCCTGCGAGGCTTCATAGGAGACTCCAGCGACGTCATAGTGGTAGATCAGAAATGTTGCCGGGCGCTGTCCCCCGTCCAGCATCTCCTGCACATCGATCACAGTACCATCAGTGATGCGTCCGACGCGGTCGAGCCACGCTCGCCGCTCTCGCTCCAGGTTTTCCGCGCTCTTGGGTTTACGGCGCAGCAGAAAATACGCGGCCAGTGCGCAGCCAGAACCGCCCAGAATCAAAGCATAAAGACGAAGTGGAATCATGTGTAGCGGGAGGAACAGCCGCAACATGCAACTGTTGCCTGATTCAGCATAATGCCAGATGGAGAATCGGGGAAGAGGCTGCAGTGGTTACCTGAGGATCGCTTTGCAATTGGCAATTTGCACAATTGAACCGGGTTACCCTTCATTGACTTGTTGTACCTCTACACCTAACATTTCAGCCCAATAATCGAGCAGAAGCTTGGAGCACTACATCTGGGCGGCGGCATGGGTGTTAGCGCGGCTGTACATATCTCTTCCACATTACGTGATTCTGAGGTAGGCCACCATGACTCGAGAACGGGCGCTGAAGGCTGTGATGGTGTTGGTGGGATTGCTCTTTTTGGCAGCAGTTTATCCTTTGACGATGTTTCTATGGCGATGGCATGAGTCGGAATTCGCACCGATGATGCTGAGTCTCTACGCTACACTCGGGATTTTCTTGCTGCTGGCGACACGTAACCCATCGGCGAATCGCAGCCTCATCGCCTTCACCGCATGGTCGAGTTTTGCTCACGGCGCTGTTATGGCGGTGCAGGTATTCGAGAATAGGATCGGACGCGGGGAACTGATGGGCGTAGCTATGTTCGTAATCATCGGTGTGGCCCTGATCGCGCTAGCGAAACAGCCGACCTTCTCTTCTCGTGCCGGCTAACTGTTTAAACCAAGGCACCATCAATCCGGATCAATGAGTGTAACCGCGATTTTACGACAGTTATCAGGAGTGGCCTTCAAATGTGGAAGCGCTGGGGTGCTAGATGTGTTCGTCAGAGGGACCGCGAACTCGCTCGTTCCAAAATGACTTAAGTATGGTCAATGCTGCGAGAAATGCCGTTAGTCCAACAGCGTTCCAAATGATGTGCACACCGTTAGCGATTCTGAAGCAGAACACCTATCGGAATGAGCACCACGTTACGGGGATTTGCACGCCGCAAGTTTTGGCACTGCCGAAATCTCTCTAGTCTGCGGGGCTGCATACTATAGTTGTCAGCTGCAACTATAGTATGGGATACTTTACGGATGAGAACAGTGCCGAGACTCCAGAAAGATACAGTTGCGCTGTATCACGCTCTCAATGAGCTGATTCGCATTTATCAATTTCGGGATCGAGACCGCATTTGCTGCCACGACATTTCCATTACCCAGTGCCATGGGCTGGAGGGACTTGTGCACCATGGGCCGCTCATGCTGAATGAGCTAGCAGACTACCTGCACCTGGATAAGAGCACAACCAGCCGGGTTGTGGACTCCCTGGAACGAAAAGGATACGCCACCAGATTGGTGCATCCCGACGACTCGCGGGCGCTGGAGCTGAAGGCGACACCAGCCGGTATTCGATTACACCAGCTAATCATGGATGAAATTTTGGAAGAGGAAGAAGCCGTGTTATCCGATTTATCCGTCGAAGTCAGACGGGCTCTCCCTGGGGTACTCAGGAAGCTCACGCAAGCTGCCGCGAATCGGAGCAAGCGGCCAAATGTCGGATGTTCCAGTGCATCAGCGGAAAATCAGGCTATAGGAGCCAAAAAATGAGAACCGCATCTCGCCGCAGTTTTCTGATCGCTAGTTCCGGGCTTGCAGCATTGGCAGCAGTGCCAAAAAGCTGGGGACGAGAGTTGGGCGAACCCGTGCGTCCATACGGAGAGCGGTCGCCTTTTGAGAAATCACAGCGCTTTTATCGCAAGTCGCCGATCCCGGAAACGGGTGCGAGCGGCACTCCGTTACAAGACAGCTATGGCGTCATCACGCCCTCGGCGCTCCATTTCGAAAGCCATCACTCCGGAGTGCCGCAGATCGATCCGGCCAAGCATGAATTATTGGTCCACGGAGCGGTTGAGCATCCGCTGATTCTGAGACTGGAAGACTTGCAGCGCTTTCCCTCAGTGTCTCGGATTCACTTTATCGAGTGTGCGGGCAACACATCGGGGGACCTGGCAAGCACTCCAAGGCCAAATGTACAGCGAAGCCATGGACTAGTGAGCTGCAGCGAGTGGACCGGAGTAACTCTCAAGACGTTGCTCGAAGAAGTGGGCCTCAAGCCGCGGGCGAAGTGGATACTAGCGGAGGGTGCGGATGCCTGTCGCATGGCGCGAAGTATTCCGCTGGATAAGGCTATCGACGATGTGATCGTCGCTTACGGACAGAATGGAGAAGCACTTCGTCCCGAGCAAGGATATCCAATACGCTTGGTGGTGCCTGGCTGGGAGGGCAATGTATGCATCAAATGGCTCCAAAGGCTGCACGTAGCGGACCAGCCTTCCATGACGAGAGAGGAAGCCGCGGGCTACACCGACCTAATGCCCGATGGAAAAGCTCGCATGTTCACTTTCGTGATGGAAGCGAAATCGGTTATCACGCGTCCCTCCGGCGAACAAACGCTGCATGGTCCCGGCTTCTATGAAATCAGCGGTCTGGCCTGGTCGGGGCGCGGCCGAATTGAACGGGTAGAGGTCTCGACGGATGGGGCTGACTCGTGGCAAGCCGCCGAGTCGCAGGAGCCGCGACTTACAAAGGCATTCACGCGATTTCGCCTGCCATGGAACTGGGACGGTAAGCCAACGACATTACAGTCGAGATGCGTGGACGAAACGGGATACGTGCAGCCGACGCACGACGAACTTCTTGCTGTCCGCGGCAAGAATGCCACAGACCATTACAACGGGATCAAAGTTTGGCGAGTCCTCGCAGACGGCAAGGTGACCCATGTCTAGATTCTTGCTCCTAAGTTGCCTGCTCCTGACAACTCTCATCGTTTTAGCGCAGGGTGGAAAACATAATTTGGGGAGGGTTCCCACACCAGAAGAACTTCAGGCTCGTGATATTTCTGTATTTCCAACAGGTGCGGGGTTGCCTCCGGGTGAAGGGTCGGCCAAAGAGGGTCGCAACATTTATGTTGCGCGGTGCGCGAGTTGCCATGGTGAGCGTGGCGAGGGGCGCGGAGCGAATCCACCTATAGCAGGCGGGTTGGGGACGCTAAAAAGCGAAGCGCCCCGGGCGACCGTTGGCAGTTACTGGCCGTATGCGACCACTGCTTGGGACTACATCAATCGAGCGATGCCTTATCAGGAGCCGGGCTCCCTTTCTGCAGATGAAGTGTATTCAGTTACCGCTTACGTCTTGTATCTCGACGGCATCGTTAGTGAGGGCGAGGTTCTGAACGCCAAGTCGTTACCGAAGATAAAAATGCCGAATCGAGACGGCTTCGTCCCGGACCCCCGACCCGACACAAGAACACAGACGCGGTAGGCGGGGCGGGACGGGACGACCTGACAATAAGGATCAAGGCAGGATGCCGCCTACCCAACCGGCGCGAGATTGGCGATTTCTTACACTCACCACCCCAGTTAATGAGTGTAATGGCGATATTACGTCAATTGACTCGAATGCACAGCCATTCAGGCCGCTTTGGCCGAATCGGTGAATGTCGCCGCATTCTTCCTGACGAATTCCTGCATGCTGAGCGGCTCTTGCCCCGTCAGTGTG
>Ga0210384_10001528_pt1 | contig 31196 bp, 23 predicted proteins | sample IncBWH2MmetaG_FD_160574 | JGI IMG/M metagenome (GOLD analysis project Ga0210384, IMG submission 160574) | Forest soil microbial communities from Barre Woods Harvard Forest LTER site, Petersham, Massachusetts, United States - Inc-BW-H-2-M | ecosystem: Environmental > Terrestrial > Soil >...
TCGATGCCGGCAATACCGCCTGAGGATGATGAAGATTGTCCTGATCATCCCGACGTTCAACGAAAGCGGCAACATCGGCAGGCTGGTGGATGAATTGCAGGTGGTATTCCGGTCAATCCGCCATGAGATGCAGATACTCGTTGTCGATGACAATTCCCCGGACGGCACGATGGATATCGTGCGCGCGCGCCAGAGCCGTGCGACCAACGTGCACGCGCTGGAAGGCACGAAGCGTGGCCTCGGCGCCGCGTACATCAGGGGTATGCGTCACGCGCTCGACGTGCTGCACGCGGAAGCCGTGTTCGAGATGGATGCCGACTTTTCCCACAAACCCGCCGATGTGCCGCGGCTCATCGCAGCGCTCGAGCAGGGAGCCGATTTCGCCATCGGCAGCCGTTACGTGCGAGGGGGCAGCATTCCGGCGGAATGGGGCTGGCGCCGACGACTCACTTCCCGGTTCGGTAACCTGGTGGCCCGCTACGTCGCGGGCCTCCACCGCATACGTGACTGCACCGCCGGCTTTCGCGCGATCCGCAGCGATGTCCTCCGCCGCATGGACTTCGGCAGCTTGCGCGTCGAGGGCTACGCCTTCCAGGTCGCTCTGTTGCACGGCGCGGTCGTAGCGGGAGCAAAGGTCGTCGAGCTCCCGGTGGAGTTCGTCGACCGGACCGTGGGCGAGTCGAAGCTCGGGCTCAGGGACATCCTCGAGTTCCTGCGCAGCGCCGCCTGGATCCGTTTTCAGAGCTGCAGGGTCGTTCGTCGCCCCTGAGGGAGGAGACTAGAGCCGCAGCACGCCGGCCTGCAGGCGCTCGTGCAGCTCGTCATCGAGCCGCACATACGCGTTGCGTCCGCCATCGTCAACGTAGACCGCGTCACGAACTCGCGCGGGGTCGTAGCCCTCGAGCGCCAGCTCCTGCTTGCGAAGCTTGAACGTGCCGGTAAGCTCGATGGCGGTAACGATGCGAAGGAAGAGCGGCCGGGCGTAGGCGGGCAGGCGCTCCTGCAACGCGCGCCGCAGCTCAGCGAGATCGAAGCCCTCGCCCGTCACAAGTGCAGCCATGCCGGCGCGGCCCTCGGTCCCCGGCACACTGACTCCGTATACGGCAACATCCATCACCCCCGGGCACCCGGCAATTACGCCGGCGACCTCGGTGGTGGAAACGTTCTCGCCCTTCCAGCGAAAGGTGTCGCCCACGCGGTCGACGAAGTAGAAGAAGCCCTGCTCGTCCTGGCGCATGAGATCGCCAGTGCGATACCAGGCATCGCCCGGAGCGAACACGTCCCGCAGGATTTTCTTCGAGGAGGCGGCGGCGTCGGTATAGCCCTCGAAGCGCGTTGCGCCATGCGCATCGAGAATCTGTCCGATTGCTTCCCCGGGCTCGTGCGGCGCGCAGCGCACACAGCGCGCGGAGGCGTTGCGCACGGGCGCTCCCGCGTCGAGGTCGAATTTCACGAGCGCGACCGGTAGGCGGTGTGCGAGGAAGGGCGGAATGCGTCCGATGGCGCCGGGGCGTCCCTCGCAGTTGTAGAGCGAGAAGTTGCCTTCAGTCGCCGCGTAGTACTCGAGGATCTGCGGGATGCGGAAGCGCTGCTGGAACTCGCCCCACACCTCCGCACGCAATCCGTTGCCGCAGGCAAGGCGCAGCACGTGCTGTGACTCGTCTTCCTGCGGAAGGCTGGCGAGCAGATACCGGCAGAGCTCGCCGATGTACTGGAACAGCGTGCACCGCTCGGCGACCACGTCCTTCCAGAAGCCGCTGGCCGAGAAGCGCTCGCGCAGCACCACCGCGCCGCCGCCGACGAGTGTGGCCCCGGTCGCGACGACACCGCCGACGCTGTGATACATCGGCAGGCAGTCGTACATGCGGTCTTCGGGCTGCACGTCGATGAGACCGGCGAACCAGTGGCTCCACTGCATGAGGCGGTAGTGGCTGACGTTGGCCGCCTTCGGGAGCCCCGTGGTTCCCGAGGTGTAGATGCAGAGCGCACGATCTTCGAGCGCGGGAGGGGCGGTGAGTTCGCTTGCGTGCAGCGGCTCGCCGGACAATTTTGCGGATGCGTCATCCAGGCGAGGCAGGTCCTCGTCACCCTCGCCGATCAGCCAGCATTCGACACCCGGAACAAGCAACGGGCGGACCGCACCGACCGCCTCGCTGAGGGAGGCGCCGACGATGACGTAACGGGGGGCGACGAGGTTCAGCGAGTGGGCGAGGAGCTCACCGCGGAGATTCGTGTTGATGAGCGCGACGGTCGCGCCGATGCCTGAGAGGCCCAGCCAGATCGCCATGTAATCGGGGCAGTTCGCCATCACGAGGCACACCGTGTCGCCGCGGGCAAGCCCGCGCGCGAGCCCCCAGCGCGCATAGCGATGACATGCGGCGGCGAGCTCGCGATAGCTCAGCCGCGAATCGGCTGAAAGCAGCGCCGGAGCGTCACCGAAGCGCTGTGCGAGGCGCCCGATCAGAACGGGCAGGGTGAGCGACCGGTCACGCTCGATCGGGGCCGTGCGTTCGAGGGCGCGCACCCAGGCCTTGAGAGGCGATCGCTTGTTTTCATCGCGGTGCGCTGCCATCGTGACGGCATTCTATGATAGGCAACAGAATAATGACCCGGGATGGCCTATGAGACCTGAAACCATCGCACTGCACTCAGGCTACGACTGCGATCCGGCCACCAAGGCGGTGGCCGTACCGATCTATCAGACCGTCGCGTACTCCTTCGACAGCGCCGCGCATGGCGCGGCGCTCTTCGATCTGGAGGTCGAAGGTTTCCGCTATACGCGGATCGGCAACCCCACGAGCGCTGTGCTCGAACAGCGCGTGGCCGATCTCGAAGGCGGCATCGATGCGCTCGTGGTGAGCTCCGGGCAGTCGGCGATGTACTACACGGTGCTCAACCTGATCGAGCCGGGGCGCAACCTGGTATCGGTGCCGCAGCTCTATGGCACGACGCACACGCTCTTAGCGCACATCCTGCCGCGCTTTGGCATCAAGGTGAAATTCGGCCGCAGCGACAGCCCCGACGAGCTCGAGTCGCTCATCGATGGCAACACGCGGGCGCTGTTCTGCGAGACGGTCGGCAATCCCGCCGGCAACATCTGCGATCTCGAGGCGCTCGCCGCCATCGCCCAGCGCGCGCGCATTCCGCTCGTGGTCGATAACACCGTGCCGACGCCAATATTGATGCGGCCGATCGAGTACGGCGCGGACATCGTGGTGCACTCGCTCACCAAATTCCTCGGCGGGCACGGGACGACGCTCGGCGGCGCCGTCGTTGACAGCGGCCGCTTCCGCTGGGAGCAGATGGGCACGCGCTTCCCGATGTTCACCGAGCCCGATCCTTCCTACCACGGACTCGTTTACACCAAGCACTACGGTGACAAGGCGTTCGTCGGTCGCTTGCGCAGCGTTTTCCAGCGCACCATGGGCGCGGTGCTCTCGCCGTTCAATGCGTTCCTGCTGCTGCAGGGCATCGAGACGGTAGCACTGCGTGTCGAGCGCCACGTCGAGAATGCGCGCCGCGTGGCGGAATTCCTGCGCGCAGATGCGCGCGTCGACTCGGTGAGCTACGTGGGCTTCCCGGACAATCCCTATTATCCGCTCTGCCAGAAGTACCTCGGGGGCCGCGCCTGTTCGCTCCTCACCTTCGCGATCCGGGGCGGCTATGACGCCGGCACACGTTTCTACGACGCACTGAAGCTCTTCAAACGCCTCGTGAACCTCGGCGATGCCAAGTCACTCGCCTGTCACCCGGCCTCGACGACCCACCGCCAGATGTCCCCCGAGGAGCAGCGCCAGGCAGGTATCGGACCCGAGACCATCCGGCTGAGCGTTGGCATCGAGCACATCGATGACATCATGCGGATCTCGATCAGGCGCTCGCCGCGGCTACGCGCCCGAAGATGAGGCACGCGGCTACGACTTGAGGGAGAGGAGCCGGGTCAGCAGCGCCTCGACGCTCGCCACGGACCGAAAGTTGTCCGGCGTGATGTCACCCTGTGGGATGGTGAGATCGAACTCCGTTTCCACCGCGAGCATGAGATTCACCATTTTGATGGAGCTCATGCCGAGCTCGCTCAAGCGCGCTTCCGGCGGGAGGGATGAGGCGGCATCGGGCTTGCCCAGGATCTGCCCTACGAGACGCAGCAGACGGTCACGGATTGCGGGTTGCTGCCGGGCCTGCGGAAGAGCGTCGCTCATGGTGGAGCAATGATACCGTTTCCGCCAACGACAAGGCCGAGAGCGACGCCAACGAGGCGTAGATCATTTCCGCCGCATGATGAGCGACAGCCAGTTGCGGTAGATCGCCACGGCTGAGGAGCGCCACCTGTTCTCGAGTGAAGCGGCGATGGCGCCGAAGGGGAAACTCTCCAGCAGCGCAGCACTGCGGCTCGCGAGCGCGCGCTCACGGAACTCCGCCAGCAGCGCTGCGGCTTCGGCGGACACGTAACCGCGGGGCAGAGTCGGGTAGTGCGGCTGCCGGCCGTTCAGGTAGCGACCGACATCGCGGCGGTACTCCTTGAGCAGTGTCGTGCCCTCGTACTCGGGGTGTCCCTGGAAAAAAAGCAGAAGGCTTCGCTCCTCGCGCACGAAGGCGTCGGCACCCGTCTCATCCGACCAGCTGAGCAGGGTGTAGCCGGCCGCGCGGAGATCCGCCGGCGGCAGCTCGTTCCAGCGCGAGTGTGGCATCGGCAGCGGCGCGCTGACCCCATCGAGCAGTGAATGTCCAGGCAGGATCGCGTGCTGGTATACGCCGCAGCGCTTCTCGGGCAGTCGCCGCCGTTCGATTCCGTCCATCTTTAAGACCGCACCGTGTGCCGCGAGACACGACCAGATGCTCGCAACCGTGTGCTCCCGGGCGAAGCTGAGCAGTTCCACGAAGTGCTGCCAGTAAGGCTCCTCGGTGAGCACTGAGGCGCGGGGCTCGGTTCCCGTCACGATCAGGGCATCGAGTGGCGCGGCGAGCAGTTCCTCGAACGCCCAGTAGCTGCGACGTATGTGCTCGAGCGCCTCCACTGAGCGCGGCAGCTGGGGGAGGGAGGTGACGCGCAGCCGCACCGTTTGTCCCCGGGACGCCTCCTGCAGGAGCCCGGCGAACTGATTCTCGGTCGACTGCAGCGCCGCATCCGGCATGTTGTTCACCAGGCCGATGACGATCTCTCCAGCAGGGGCATCCGGCCGGGGGTGCGACTTCCCAGCGTATCGCGCGGTGCGCGGCTCGATCTCTACGGGCATAAAATGTTTCACTTATTGGACAGCGCGCTTTTGTGACGCTGCCCGCGAGGGGCGTACAAGCACTGATGTATCATGGCTTTTTGCAGATTACCGTCCGCCGACAAGGAAAACTAATTCAAGGATTTCGTAATGGAAGCACAGCAGATTGCGGAAGCACGCATCGGAGCCGGAGCCACCGCCACGGAAGATCTCCCCACACGCGGCGCAAGCGTAGCGGCCGTCGCGGCGAATCACGCGGTCGCCGTCGATAGTGCCGCCCGCTTCCCCGCGGAGGCGTTCCAGGCGGTCAAGGCGCAGCGTCTCCTCGGAATCCAGGTGCCGAAGGCGCTGGGAGGCGAGGGCGTCGGCATCGGCGATGTCGCCGATGTCTGCTACCAGCTCGGTCAGGCCTGTGGCTCGACCGGCATGATCTTCGCCATGCACCAGATCAAGGTGGCCTGCATCATGCGGCACATGGGTGAGAACGCGACGCTGCAGCGCATGCTGCGCCGCCTGTGCACCGAGCAACTGCTCCTCGCCTCCTCGACCACCGAAGGCCAGGGGGGCGGAAACATCCGCTCGAGTGAGGCGCCGGTCGAGCACCAGGAAGGCGGACGCATCACGCTCGAGCGTCGAGCGAGTGTGATTTCCTACGGCGCCTACGCCGATGGCGTCGTGACCACCGCGCGGCGTGCTGCCGATGCGGCAGCCTCCGACCAGGTGCTCATTGCGTTCTTCAAGAGCGATTACACGCTCACCCGCCTTCAGGGGTGGGACGCGCTCGGCATGCGCGGAACGTGCAGCGAAGGCTACACGCTCAAGGCGGCAGCGAGCGCGGAGCAGATCATTCCTGAGCCCTACGAGAATATTCATACGCGCACCATGGTGCCCTTCGCCCACCTGCTGTGGGGCTCGGTGTGGACCGGAATCGCGGCCGGTGCAACCGCACGCGCACAGGCATTCGTGCGCAACGCGATGCGCCACAGCGGCCAGCTGCCGCCCGGTGCCCCGCAGTTCACGCGCGCGCTCGCCAGCTTGCGTACGCTGCGCGGGATGCTCGCAACCTCGCTCCGACGGTACGAGCAGTGCATGAACGATCCGCAGACACTCGCCGCACTCGACTTTCAGACGCTGATCACTCTCACCAAGGTCGAGGCGTCGGAGCTCGCAGCGCAGACCGTCATGAGCGCGATGCGCGCCTGCGGACTCTCCGGTTACCGCAACGACAGCGAGTACAGCATCGGACGTCACCTGCGTGATGTGCTCTCCTCACCCATCATGATCAATAACGACCGCATTCTCGCGAACCTGGCGACGCCGGTGCTCATGAGCCCGATGGCCGCCTCGCTGCGCGACTGAATGCGGGGCGCTTCCTGAGGGCAAGCCATCGCACGCGATCCGCGTGCCGGAGCCAAGCGACCATGACCGTTCCCGGACCCGAAGCCATCGCCACGGCCGATGATCCGCTCGCGCCGATTGCCGGGCACCTGTTCCAGCCGCTCGGGGTCGAGGGCGTCTATGCTCGTACTGCGCTGTACGTGGGCGTGATGGAGCGGCTTGCGGATTTCGTGTCGCACCAGCGTGATGCGCGCGCCGAGGTGCTGCGCTTCCCGCCCGTGATGAGCCGCCGCCAACTCGAGCGGTCCGGCTATCTCAAGAGCTTCCCGAATCTCCTCGGATGCGTGTGCGCGCTGCACGGGAGCGAGGCCGCGATCCGCTCCGCCGCGGACCGATACGAGAGCGGGGGAGACTGGACCACCTCCCTCGGCGCTTCGGACCTCGTGCTCTCACCCGCAGCCTGCTATCCGCTCTATCCGCTGGTCGCCACGCGCGGGCGCATCCCCGCGGGCGGGCTCATATTCGATGTGGCGGCAGACTGTTTCCGCCGCGAGCCCTCGCGCTCACTCGATCGGCTCCAGTCCTTCCGCATGCGGGAGTTCGTGCGCATCGGGCGGCCGGAGGAGATCACGGCATTCCGCGACAGCTGGATGACCCGGGCACGTCAGCTCGCCGAGGAGCTTGCGCTCCCGTACTCGATGGATGTCGCCAATGACCCATTCTTCGGCCGTGTTGGCCAGATCATGGCGGTGAGCCAGATCCAGCAGGCACTGAAGTTCGAGCTGCTGATTCCCTACCACGCCAAAGCCAAGCCGACTGCCTGCATGAGCTTCAACTATCACCGCGAGCACTTCGGCCAGGTGTGGGGACTGCAGGATAGCCTTGAGGAGCTGGCGCACACAGGCTGCGTTGCCTTCGGCATGGATCGCCTGGTGGTGGCGCTGTTCGCGAACCATGGAGCGGATGTCGCCCGCTGGCCGGCCTCGACCCGCCGGGCGCTCGCCCTGTGACACGGCCGTCGCCGCACCCGCGCGTGTCCGGCCGCCAGTAGCATGGCACTCGACCCCAGGGCCGCCCGGTTCCTCGACACACTGGCTGCGATGAATCCACCGAGCGCGCTCGCGCTCTCGGTGGAGGAGCGGCGTGCAGGACTCTCGCACCTGCTCAGTTTCTTCGGTGCACCGCAAGGGGTCGCAGCGGTCGATCAGTTCGAGCTGCCGGGACCTGCAGGTTCGCTCGCGGTTCGCGCCTATACGCCCGCCGGCGCTCACCTCGGCGAACGGCTACCCGGCATCGTGTACTTTCACGGCGGAGGCCTCGTCGCCGGAAATCTCGACACTCACGATCCCATCTGTCGTTCTCTGAGCAACGCGAGCGGCTGCCGCGTGCTGTCGGTGGACTATAGGCTGGCTCCAGAGCATCCCTTCCCCGCGGCCGTAGTGGACGGATGTGCGGCCACGGAATGGATTGCGGGACATGCAGAAGAGCTCTATGTCGATCCGTGGCGGATTGGAGTGTCGGGCGACTCCGCCGGGGCAACTCTCGCGGCCGTCGTGTGCCATGCGATCACGGCCGCGACGCGGGTGCCACTCGCATTCCAGTTCCTGTTGTGCCCGATCATGGATTTTGCCGCGGAGAGCGACTCGCGCCGCAGTCTTGCACAGGGTTACCTCGTCGATCGCGATACCCTCGAGCACGATCTCAAACACTACCTCCTGCCGGGGAATGATCGGGGCGACCCACGGGTCTCGCCGCTACGCGCCGCAGATGTGAGCCATCTGCCGCCTACCGCCATCCACACGGCGGAGTTCGATCCGCTGCGCGATGAGGGGCAGATGTACGCCGACCGGCTGCGCGAGGCGGGGGTGCGGGCGCTTTACCGCTGCCATCCCGGTATGATTCACCTGTTCTACGGCCTGGGCGGGCTCTTACCGTACGCCGGCGTCGCGTTTGCAGAGATGGGCGCCGACATCCGCAGTCTGCTCGCGCCGGCACAACCGGAGGGTGCAAGCGATGACCGATCGCCTGCAGATTGAGCAACTCGTCCGCGAGCTGCATGTGGCGCGGCTCGAGGGGAACCTCGAGCGGCTGTGTGCGCTGTACGCAGAGGAAGCGCGCCTGCGCATTGCGGGCTCGACCGATGGCAAACCGATCGCCATTTCCGCCATCGGCATCGCCGAGATCCGCCCGTGGCTGTCGATCCTGGTCAAGACCTTCCGGCTGACGCAGTACACGCTCTTGTCGCTCAGTATCGATGTGCCGCGGGCGGCGGCTCACTGGCGGGTGGACATCCACTCGAAGATCACCGGCGTGGTGGTGCCCACCGAACTGGTGGATCTGATCGATGTGCGCGGCGGACGCATCTCATCGCATATCGAATTCTTTGTCCCGGTCTGAACGCCTCTGCGCAGGGGGCCGGCTGCGATGACGTCCTCAATCCGTCCTTCGACGCCCGCGGACGCGGCCGCGATCGGCGCGCTGTTCATGGAACGCAGGATGCCCGTTGACCTCGATCCACGATACCTTGACTGGAAGTACTGGCAGCCCCGTGACGACTGGGCCGGACCGCGCTCGTTCGTCGTTACGAGAGGCAATGAGCTGATCGCTCACGCCGCAATCGTACCCGGGACCTGCGCGTGGGCAGGGCGGCGAATAGCGATTCTTGAAATGTTCGACTGGGCCGCGCGCGAGGGCACGGGCGCCGGTGTCATACTTCTCAAACATATCGGCCGCATGACCGAGGCACAGCTGGCTATCGGCGGTGGGGCCGAGACACTGCGTATCCTGCCCTACGTCGGTTTTCGTTCTGCCGGCGTCGCAACCGGTTATGCACGACCGCTCTTCCCGATACGCATATTAGACGGTGGGGCGACGTGGAGGCTGCTGCCGCGGCTAGCGCGGGCTCTGTGGAGGCGTTCGGCAGCGGCCGCGCCGGATTCCCATTGGCAAGCGCGGCGCCTCTCCCTCGACGAGGTCAGTCAGATCACCTCAGTGTTACCGCGTCCGGTTCATGGCGTGGCGGTCACTGAGCGAAGTGTCGGCCTGCTCCGCCATGTGCTCACCTGCCCGACCATTCCGATGCAACTGTATGCGGTTGAAAGGGGATCGAGTGTCCGCGGCTACTTCCTGCTCGTTTCGCTGGCGGGCCAGGCTCGCATCGCGGACTGCTGGATGGAGTCGGATGAGCCCTCAGATTGGCGCGCTCTCATTCTCTGTGCGATCGAGCAGGCACAGCACGATCCTCAAGCCGCGGAGGTCGTGACGTTGGCGAGCGATCCGCTGCTTGCCGGAGTGCTGCGGAGCTGCGGCTTCTACGCACGTTTCCAGCGCCCCATCCAGATACGTTCCGCCCGCAGTGACACAATGCCCGAGGGCACGCTGCGCGTGCAGATGCTGGACAATGACTCTGCTTATCTATGGGAGGGTCACAACGAGTACTGGGGCTGACGCACACGGCCGTTTCGGCGAATACCCGTAGTGGGCCCCCGTTGCTGCGAGTTCCATGGTCGGAGCAAGCGCATCTTCACGGCAGATCCCTGCTCTGGACGGCATTCGCGGGGTGGCGATCTTTTGGGTGGTGCTGCACAACGCCACCGCGATGGAGCTCGCCACATCAAGCAGATGGCTCCATCTGTTCCCCCTGCTCGCGAGCCGCGGTTGGATCGGTGTGCAGTTGTTCTTCGCCCTATCCGGATTCCTCATTACCGCCGGCCTGCTCGATTCCCAGCAGACGCCGCACTATTTCAGAGACTTCTATGCCAAGCGTGCGCTGCGGATTCTGCCGTTGTACTACGCGGTGCTGTTCGCACTGCTTGTGGTTCTGCCGCGATTCATCGTGCTGCCCCACAGCCGCGAGCACGAGGCGCTGCTGTGGCTCTTCATTGGCAATTACACCCCGTCTCTTCCGTACGGATTCGGACACTTCTGGTCTCTTGCGCTCGAGGAGCAGTTCTATCTGGTCTGGCCGCTGGTGGTCTGGCGGCTCACACCGCGCCGCCTGCTCACCGCCTGCCTGTGGATTGCGGTCGGGGCGCTGCTGCTGCGGTGCGTTCTGGCGGCTTACGGCGCAGACTCGTGGACGCTCTATGCAAACACCGCATGCCGCATGGATGCACTCGCGCTGGGAGCGGCGGGAGCATGTGTGCTACGTATCCCCGACTTGCGTGCGATAGCACGGCAGCGGCAGGCGGACGTCGCTGCTGCTGCGTTGCTGGTGTTCCTGTTAGGTATTCCGCTCACACATGTCTACGACAATAGCCACCTGGCAGGCGAGACCTTGGGGTACACGCTTCTCGCACTCTGTTCCGCCGTGTTTGTGATGTGGATTGCGCTGCTAGGGGGTCACGCCCCATATGGCGTTGGTTGGCTGCTGAACTGGCTGCCGCTGCGTTCCTGCGGAAAGTACAGCTACGGCATGTACGTGTTTCATAACCTTCTGCATAAGCTGGTGGGGGAGCCGTGGATCATCGCGCGCTTCGGCAAGCTGCCGCCGCTGCCGATCGTATTTGTTTATGGTCTTGTGGTGTTCCTCGTCTCCTATTTGGTCGCGTTCTGCAGCTACCACGGGCTCGAGAAGCATTTCCTCAAGCTCAAGCGCTTCTTCGATAGCGGCTGACGCTACGGAATCGTCTTCTGGCCGACGTTGGACAAGTCCCCTTCGACCCCCTTTGAAGTGTAGGCGGTGATGCCGAAGTACCAGGTTCCGGAAGAGAGGTTCGTGACGAGATAGTTCGTGAGGCTTGCATTCGACAGGGTCACGACGGTGTTCATCGCGTTTGCGGATGTGCCGTAGTGCACGCGGTACCCGGCGAGGTTCGGAAGGACCGTCCCATTGGTGCTCTTGGTGACCGGCGTCCAGCTGAGCGAGGCGGTGCCGTTCGAGACCTCGTTCACGCTGATGGTGAAGGCGGGCAGCGAGGCGCTCGCGCCGCCGCTGCTCACGCTGATCATGATGTTCGAGTAGGTTCCGACGTACGCGGCGCCTGGGGTTCCGGTCAAAGCGCCATTGGCGGCGTTGAAGCTCGCCCATGTCGGTTGATTCTGGATGCTGAATGTCAGGGCCGCGCCACTGGGACCGGATGCCGTCGGCGTGAAGCTATAAGCCGCTCCCGCGTTGACCGAGGCGGGCGGACTGCCGGAGATCGTCACTCCTTTGACGACCTGGATCGAGAAGGGGCTCAGCGCAACCGATTGAGTGCCATCGCTGACGCTGATCACGATATTGGCGTAGGCGCCCACGTTTGCGGCACTCGGCGCTCCCGTGAGAGCACCACTCGCTGCGTTGAAGCTCGCCCAGGACGGCTGACTCTGAATGCTGAACCTCAAGGTGCTGCCGCTGGCACCAGAGGCCGACGGTGTGAAGCTATAGGGCGATCCCACGGTCACCGAGGTCGGGGGGCTCCCGGAGATGGTGAGTGACTTCTGGACCGTGATCGAGAAGGGTGGCAGGGCGACGGTCTGAACGCCGTCGCTGACGCTGATCACGATGCCTGGGTACGTGCCGGTCTGGCTGGCAGTCGGTGTACCCGACAGCATGCCAGTGCCGGCGATGAAGCTCGCCCACGCGGGCCGGTTCTGTATCGAGAACTGCAGCGCGCTGCCGTTCGGCGCGTTGGTGGTAGGTTGGAATGAATAGCCCTTGCCGGCGGTGACCTGTGTGGGCGGGCTGCCGGAGATCTTGAGCGGCGCGCTCACTTTGATCGCGAACGGCGCGAGCGCGGCCGAGTGCGTGCCGTTACTGACACCGATGACGATGCTTCCGTAGGTACCGGCATTAGTCGCGGTGGGAGTGCCACTGAGGGTGCCGGTGGGGCCGCTGAAACTGGCCCAGGATGGCTGGTTCTGAATGCTGAAGGTCAACTGATGACCGCCCGGATCGGACGCGGTGGGAGTGAAACTGTAGAGCGAGCCTGCGAGCACCCCTGTCGCAGGATGCCCGGAGATGCTCGGCGGGCTGCCTCCGTTGCTGTGTGCAGAGACCGTGATCGAGAAAGCGGCGAGTGCGCTCGACTGAATCCCGTCACTCACGCTGATCACGATGTCGGGGAAAGTCCCGGTCTGCGCGATGCCCGACAACTCTCCGGTCGTGGCGTTGAAGCTCGCCCACGCTGGCTGGTTCCGTATGGAAAATGTCAGCGTGATGCCGCTGGCCGCGTTGGTTGTCGGTGCAAAAGAGTAGTGCGAGCCGGCGACCACCTGCGTGGTCGGGCTTCCGGAGATCGTGAGGGCGGCCAGAACATCGATCGAAAACGCCGGCAATGTCGCAGTCGCCTGGCCGTCACTGATACTGATCTCGATGTTGGCGTAGGTGCCGATGCCCGATGAGGTCGGCGTGCCCGCCAGTTGCCCCGTGCTGCTGTCGAAGGAGGCCCAGCCGGGCAGGTTGACGATCGTGAAGCTGAGACTGCTGCCGCTCGGGGCCGCAGCCGTAGGCGTGAAGGAATAGCGCTGTCCGGCAACGACACTGGCTGGCGGAGTGCCCGAGATCGCGAGCGAGTCAGCCGTCGAGGTTCCCCCGCCGGAGGAAGGCGGGACGTCAGAGGAATTGGATTTAAGCGGAGGGCCCGAGCTCGTGCTCACCTGGCCGCAAGCGACGAGACTCAGCGCAAGCACCAGGCCCACTACGCCGAGGCGTAAGCGGAGAATGCCTGAAGCGGAGCATCCCATTGCCCTGCAATCCCCCCCGGTTGGAATCCAGTTGCAAGAGCAATGCAGAGAGACCGTCAGAGTCCGATCACGACGGCGCAGGGTTTCCTGCGGCGCCGGTAACTCCGCTATCTCGAGGGAGCGACAAACACTCGAGACCGGAAGCTTTGCGTCCCCACCCTCGCGAGTGGGTTTGCCCTTGCGTCAGTGTCAGTAAATCTCCTCAGTTGCAAACACGCAATATGTCGCCACAGACCGACACAACTCGGCTCGCCTCAGCGAACATCAATGGCGCATCGCACAAAGGCGCTCGTCGCGCGCACCCCTGGGCAGGAGGGCTGCCGTTCACGGGCCCAGCACGGTCGTCTTAACAACGCAGTGGCGCTCGAACCAACATTGAGTGCGCGTGCGAACCCGCTGATGGGTCACAGCACGGGGGCGAGCCCGTGTGATTATGTCGCTGACGCCGTCAGCGGAGCGACCCGGAGCGGGCCCCATCCATCCGCGCCCGCACCAGGGAGCTCACCGCCGCAGCTTCACGCGCTCGATTCCATTCGCTGCCATCAAAATCTCCACGCAGACGAGCAGCGCGTCACGGACGGCTGACGGGCATCCGGGTGAAACTGGTTATTAACGATGCCGTGACATAGAAGAAACCGCCAGGCATCTGGGGTTTTCCAAGTACCGCAAGCCCGGCTATGCAGGGTTTCCTCGAGTTGACAATTTTGAGCATCGGCAATAAACTGGAAGTCCGGCCCCATGGACATGGGACCAGCATAAAGAAGACACGGTCAAGTCTAAGAAGTTTCGCGGGATGAGCGAACCCTTTATTCTCAAGAACCACCTTGCGATCGCGGTGATAGCAGGCCTGCAGATGATCGTGCCTGCGCTCATTGCGGTGGCGCTGCTCTACATAATCCTGGACCTGTACCACATACCCGTGGATCAGAGTTACAACTCGATGGCAGCGCTGGTGGCTCTGCTCGCGTTGCTGCTGCCGCGACCGCCGCACACTGTGCAGAATCAGCTGGCGTCGAACTCCATTCCGATCGCCATGGGCGTGGTGGTACGCTGGATGGTGCTGCTCGCCGCGCTGCTCGCGATTGGTTATGCGACGAAGTTCTCGGCGCACTACTCGCGACGTGCGGTGCTCACCTGGGCGGTGCTCGGGCCGGCGTTCATCGTGATTGCTACGCTTGCGCTGCAGGAAGTGATGAGGCGCTTCCTGCGCGATCCCGCCAACGCACGCGAGACAGTTCTCGCCGGCTGCACGGAGTCGAGCCTCGCGCTAGCCAGGCGCCTGCGACACTCACCGGACTTCGGCATGAAGGTCCACGGCTTCTTCGACGACCGCGGTCGCGAGCGTCTCAACCTGGACCTGGACCCCGAGGTACAGCTGCTCGGGCGGCTGAACGACCTTCCCACGTATGTGCGCGCCAACAAGGTAGATGTCATCTTCATTGCGCTGCCGGTGCGGCAGGTGACACGCATAATCGAACTGATCGATCAGCTGCGCGATACCACTGCCTCGATGTACTACCTCCCGGACATCGCGGTGTTCGATCTCATCCAGGCGCGCAGCATGGTGATCGAGGGCATTCCGGCACTCTCCATGTGCGAATCGCCGTTCTTCGGTTATCGGGCGATCGCCAAGCGCGCAACCGACGTACTGATCTCCGCGGCCGCCCTCCTGCTCGCGGCCCCGCTCATGATTGCCATTGCCGTCCTGGTGCACCTCAGTTCACAGGGGCCGATCATCTTCCGGCAGCGCCGCTATGGACTGAATGGCGAGGAGATCATGGTGTACAAGTTCCGTACCATGAAGGTGACGGACGACGGCCCGACGATCGTGCAGGCAACGAAGTCCGATCCGCGCACGACCCGGATCGGGCGGTTCCTGCGACGCTATTCTCTCGATGAGCTGCCGCAGTTGATGAACGTGCTCGCAGGGCAGATGAGTCTCGTTGGGCCCCGGCCGCACGCCGTCGCGCACAACGAGGCGTACCGTAAACTCATCAAGGGCTACATGGTTCGCCACAAGGTGAAGCCGGGCATAACCGGCCTCGCCCAGGTGAACGGTCTGCGCGGCGAAACGCGGAATCTCGAGCAGATGGAGGAGCGCGTGCGCTACGACCTCGAGTATCTGCGCAACTGGTCTTTCGAACTCGACATCGCGATCCTCTGGAAGACGGTTTTGTGCGTCTTCCACGACGCAAAAGCGTACTAAACCCTCCCACTCATTTCCCGCTGCGCTGCGTTCGCGCAGAATGAATACTCCAATCGCAAAGAGGGCCAAGGGAGTACTCGGCCGCGCCGCAGCGTTGGCCGGTGTGTACGCACGGGATTTTCGCTCCAAGATGATCATCGTGACGTTCCATCGCATCAACGATGACCTGCCGCAGGATGGGCTGACCTCCAGCTCTGCCAAGCTCGCGGCGTTCTGCGAGTTCTTTCGTCGTCATTTCAAGGTCGTTCCTTTGTCGCAGCAGGTGGCAGGCTGCGGTGCAGCGAACGAGACGGGCGGGACGCTGTCGATCACCTTCGACGATGGCTATCGCGACAATGCGGAAGTCGCGGCACCGATTCTGCAGAGACTGGGCCTGCCCGCGACATTTTTCGTCACCACCGGCTTTATCGGGACGCAAACCGTGGCGCCCTGGGACCGTGAGCTGCCTCGACGACCGGGTTGGATGGACTGGGATCAGGTCCGTTCGCTCGTCTCGCAGGGGTTCGAGATCGGCAGTCACACCGACTCACACGTCGATCTGGGCACGGCCAATGCCGAGACGGTGCGGTCGGAACTGGAGATATCCAAACAGAAGCTCCACCAGCAACTGGGCAGGCCGGTTCGTCTCTTTGCGTACCCGTTCGGGGGTCGTGATAACATTTCCGAGCGGTCTCTCGAGCTGGTTCGCCAGGCAGGCTATGTGTGCTGCCTCTCAGCCTTTGGCGGCGCCAACGCTCCAACAGCAAGTCCATTCGATCTCCACCGTATCGTGATTGGTCAAGGGTTCATAACTCCAAATCAATTCGGGCTTGACCTGCTCCTCGGAAGAGTTTGACCCGCCCTTGGTATCTGGCGCATACGAGAGAGCCCACTTACCCGAGGGACACGACCGGAGCGTCATGTTCCTGGTGAATTCACTGAACATGGGCGGATCTGAGCGCAAGACGGTCCGTCTCGCCAATGCACTCACAGCCAGCACCCGTCAGGTGGTGCTCGCATATCTGGGTCCTCCTGAGTCGCTTCTATCGCAATTGCATACCGCCGTTGTCCCGGTGAACCTGCAGCGGCGCGGCAAGTTCTCAATCCAGGCACTTCACAGGCTCGCTGCTGTCATCAGAGAGCTGAATATCAATACGCTCGTCGCGATGAATCTCTATTCGGCCCTGTACGCCGTGCTGACAGGCTTGCTGTGCCGGAACCTCCCTCTGCGAATCGCCGTCTCTGTCAACACGACCGAATTTGCGACACTGAAAGAAGAACTGCAGATGCTCATTTATCGGCGTGTGTTGCGGCGAGCAGACTTGGTCGTTTTCGGCGCCGAGTGCCAACGACAACTGTGGTGCTCCCGCTACGGTCTCGACGGTCCGCCCGATAAGTTCGTTGTGCTCTATAACGGTGTTGACACATCAGAGTTCTCCAAGGCGACCGTCGTACCGGCGACCCTCGATGAACCCGCGAGCCGAGTCATCTTAGGTACAGTTGGTGCATTCCGCGTCGAGAAGGCGCAAGTCGATCTGGTTCGAGCCGTGCACGAGCTGAAGGCTCGCGGCGCCGACGTAGGAGCGCTTATTGTCGGAGACGGACCCCAACGAACAGAGATTGAGCGCGAGATCCGGCGCCTGGGTGTTGATCGAAATGTGCGCCTGGTTGGAGAGACGCAAGATGTCCGTCCTTACCTCGCGACGATGGATGTATTCGTGTTAACGTCCGTTGCGGTCGAGACATTCTCAAACGCTGTTCTGGAAGCGATGGCAATGTCCTGCCCGGTAGTGGTTGCGCGGGTGGGCGGGATGGAGGAGATGCTTCGCTTCGGTGGCGGAATGACCTATCCGCCCGGCGATGTCAAATCGCTTTGTGACTTGGTTATGCCCTTAGTAGCGAGCGCACACGCACGGAAGGAACTAGGCGAGCAGGCGCGTCGAGCTGCGGAGAAACACTTCAGCTTTGGCAGAATGCTGAGCGATTTTCGAGAGCGTGTGCTGAATGCAGCCTGATGGCGTGACTAGGGGCTCTGTAGCTACGAGTTGGCCTAGAGCTTGTCGATGAGCTCGCGCAATTCTGTTCCACCTCCGACTTCTTGCAATACTTCGAGCCGCGCGCCACGTTTCATGTAGAAGGCGGCATGACTGGTTCCGTTCGGATGCGTACGTCCGACTTGTAACACGCCGCCTTCCTTGAGCGACTCGACGATGTTGCGAAGCGCAGTCTCTATGGATTCGCGGGGAAAGTAGCCTAAGTTTAGCAAGTTCATGCAGCGCACGAAGGAGAACGCACACGACATGCGTGTCGTGAAAACGTCATAATCGATTCTATGGATCAGGCCTCTGTTGATGTGCTCCAGGACCTCGTGGTGGAAGAGCACAAACCATCGGATGTTTCCGTCAACGGGTCGATCAGCCAGCAACCAATACAGCAATCGAGTCACCGGATACTTGTTGGTAACGTCACGCTTGCCAAGCACGCCGAAAAGATACAGTTCCGTTACCGAACCTTGAGCATCAATTATGCGGGTCGGACACCACCCTGTGGAGCCATAAACCGCGTACTTATCAGAAATATGAAAGCTCAGCGGGATCCCGGTTGTGGCGAGCGCGCGATACAAGTCGAGGGAAGTAATGCCACTGGAGACACCGATGTCGTGAATCGCGCCGAGCTTGTATTCGGCGACTATCGATCGGGCTATCCGGTCCAGATCTTGGAATCGGCCGGCGGAGGTCTGTTTCGAGGTGGCGTTTGAGGTGAAAAAGGCCCTATAAACGTAGTCATGGACGGCAGGGTTTTGCAGTTCGGACATGGCATCGGTTCGGTAAACCAAGAACTTCCGCAGCAAAGGAATTCTTGTCACCAGGCGCAGTAGGCGCTCACTTCTGGTTACGAATTTGAGAATAACGGCAATCCCAGTCGAACTTCGAGTTGATGGCTGCGGGCTGGCGCTGATCCTATAATAAATCGTACCCACTCACGCAGATGGCGAGGCGGATACCAGCGGATTATCCTGTGCTATCAGATCTGGATTGGGCCGATACATATGATTTCGTTATCGCGTCGGCTGCGCGCGCTGTGGTGACCGACGCTCACTAAGACACAACGATGACGCCACGCATCTGCTTCGTCGGCCTGGAAAACCTTCCCGTATTAGCCCCCGAATTCGAGCAGCACAGAATCGGTGGCGAACAGGTACAGCAATCGCTGCTGGCAAAGGCCTTCGCGCGCCGCGGATTTCCGGTTTCGATGGTCGTTGGGGACTACGGGCAGCGCGACGGTGCGATCTGGAGTGGAGTCCAAGTCTACAAGGCCTACAGCGCGCGTGAGGGAATTCCGATAGTGCGCTTTCTGCATCCGCGCTGGACCAAGCTGTTGGGGGCGCTGCGGCGCGCGGCAGCTGACATTTACTACGTGAGCTGCGCAGGCGCGCAAGTGGGACAAGTCGCAATGTGGGCAGGCCGAAACGGTCGCCGTATGATCTTTCGCATTGCGAGCGACGCCGACTGCGAGCCCGACCGGTTAGTGATCTCTTTCTGGCGCGACAGGAAGCTGTACGAGTATGGATTGCGGCGCGCCGCATCTATTCTCGCGCAAAGCGTCACACAGCAGGAGCTCATGCAGAGGAATTACGCGCTGGACAGTTCGGTGGCCTACATGCTCGTGGATGAACCTGAACGTGAGCTGCCCCTTGCCGAGCGCGACATATCGCTGTTATGGGTCAGCAACATACAACAATTGAAGCGCCCGGATATCTTTCTTGAGCTCGCGCAACTTCTGAATCCCTGCGTCGCGAGCATGGTCGGCGGCACTCAGCCCGGGGCCCACGGCCTGTACCAGGAAATCCGCGCACGCGCCGCGCGCGTGGGTAATCTGACATTCCACGGCGCGTTGCCGTACCGAGCTACCAACCGCGTCTTCGACCGCGCGCGGGTGTTGGTCAATACCTCCGAGATTGAGGGATTCCCGAATTCCTACCTGCAAGCGTGGATTCGGGGTGTCCCGGTGGTTTCATTCTTTGATCCAGACAATGTCATCCAGCGCGAGGGGCTGGGTCAGGCTGTAACGAGCCTGGACGAGATGGTTCTCGCCGCGCACCGCTTGACGAGCGATTCGCAGGTGTGGCTCGAAACGAGTGCGCGCTGCAAAGCATACATGGCGCGGTGCTACGGCGAGGACCGCATACTCGCTCCTTATCTCTCGGCTGTGGACCGGGTGGCAGCGGGCCTGCGTTCGACCGAAGCTCCTGCCTAGCCCGCCGTGGAGGTGGGCTGATGTTCGCGGCGAGATTTCTCTGGGGCAGGAGAGCATCAGTGGTGTCCGAATCGCGACGCTCCTGCGAGCAAGTTCGTGAGCACTACGAGATAGTGAAAGCGCGCGCGCCCAACTCGTCAACCTGCGCCGTGCTCTGAGGCCGGGTGGCGTCTACGTTTGCTAGCTTACCGTAGACGGCCCTCACAAATTGAACTCCCGATGCCAGATCTCCAGGTTGAGCAGGGACCACAACAGCTTTTCGTGATTCTGCCGGCCGTTGATGTGCTCCTCGAGGACCTGTCGCAGTTGCTCCTGACGATAGTAGTCGCGGGTGCGCGAATTCGTGCCAGTGAGGTGCGCGAGCAGATAGTCGCGCATCGAAGTTCGGAACCACTCGTTGACGGGTACACGAAAACCGATCTTGGGCCTTTGCAGAATTCGCGGAGGGAGCAATCGACGCATTGCGAGTCGCAGCACCCGTTTGGTGGTGAAACCTCGCACTCGCCAGGCATCCGGTAGTGCCGAGACGAACGCTGCGAGTTCGTGATCCAGAAACGGCATGCGGGCCTCGATTGAGGCGCCCATGGTCATGCGATCACCGCGTTCGAGCAGATTATCCGGCAGCCAACTCGTCTGATCGAAATACAGAATCGCGCGCAGCGGCGAATCACCGGGTTCGATACGCAGGGGTTCGGCTTGTGCCCCCTCCGGGGGCGGCGGGATCGTCAACAGTTCGGCGCAGCCGTCATCGGTGAGTGCGCCAAACCAGCGCGGCATGCGCTTCGCTCGCGACTCGATACCGAGATTGACGATCGCCGTCTTCGCGCGCCGGAAGCGATATGGCAGGGCCTGGATCGACGGCTCGATTACGCCGTGGCGTAACCAGGACGGCAGCCGCTGGTACGGCGCCGCGTACCTGTCGTAGACGTGTTTCGGATAACCTCCGAGCAGTTCGTCCGAGCCCTCTCCGGTCAGCACCATCTTGACGGTGCGGTGCGCCTCCCTGGCGAGCAGGTAAATGGGAATGTCGGATGGTTCGGCGACCGGTGCGTCGCGGAACCGCGTCAGCGCCGGCAGATGCTCCAGCAGGTGTACCTGCGAGACCACGAGCTCGTGGTGTTCGGTCCTGAAGAGTTCGGCAATGGTTCTGGCATGTTGCAGCTCGCTGTACGCAGCTGCGGAAAAACCGACCGAAAATGTCTTTACCGGCAGGCGGGAGTGCCGTGCCATGAGACCGACGACCGCCGAGGAATCGATCCCGCCGGAGAGGAACGCGCCGAAGGGTACGTCGGAGATCATCCTGATGCGAACCGATTCCTCAAGGATCTCGAGAAATCTGCCGACGGGATCGGGGCAATCCGGCGCCTCTTGCAGGCAGGCTCCGTCAGGCGGCAGATAGAATGTCGATTCGCTCGTGCCATTGGCGTCGCACAGCATCCAGCTCCCGGGCATGAGCTTACGCACATCCGCAAACAGCGTCGCCGGAGCGGGCACATAGCGGTAGCGGAAGTAGTCCCAAAGAGCCGCGTGATTGACACGCGGCGCTAGCCCCGGAAATTGCAGCAGCGCCTTGATCTCGGACGCGAACAACAGTATTCCGTTTCGCGAGTGGACGAACAGCGGCTTCTTGCCGAATCGGTCGCGCGCCAGAAACAGCCGACCACGACGCGCATCCCAAATAGCGAACGCAAACATTCCGCGCAACCGCAATACGCAATCTGTGCCCCACTCTTCGTACGCGTGCACAATGACTTCCGTGTCCGAGCGGGTGCGGAAGACGTGACCGCGTCCAGTCAGTTCGACGCGCAGCGTCTCGAAGTTGTAGATCTCCCCGTTGAACACGATCTGCACCGAGCCGTCGGCGTTGCCGAGCGGCTGGTGGCCGGTGGACAGGTCGATGATGGAGAGCCGCCGATGACCGAGTCCAACGCGGCCACGTCCATCAGACGTAACGCTCTCGAAGTAGCCCACGTCGTCCGGGCCCCGGTGAGCGATCGCATCGGTCATGCGATGCAGCGGCCGGCTCAAGTCCTCGCGGGCACTAGTCGAGAAGTATCCGGCGATGCCGCACATAGTGAAGTTTCGTCGCTTGCCGTCGGTTTTTTTTGCGCCCGCGTAATCGTAGCTGAATTGCGCCGGACGCACCGGTAGACTCTACCGCGTGGTGCCGTTGAAGCGGGGAGGCGATAAAAGCGAGTGCACAGGCAGCGATTCAGGGGGCTGACTTGACCGACATCCTCGGCCGCGGCACCGGTAACGTGTATTCGGCGCCCATCCTTCGCAAGCTGGTTCCCAGCCGAAACGGGCAGCGATATGTCCGGAAGACTGGCGCCCCCGGGCACGAGTCCGCCGGTGCCCGCGGTCCGCGCTGACGCCGGCCGTTTCCTGGGAGCGTCGACCCGTATGCGCGGCATGGCCCACCAGGCAGCGATATTGTCCGTGTCGCGGATCGTGAACTATGGGCTGATGATCATCAGCCCAATCATTCTAGTGCGTTTTCTGACCGTGACGGACTTCGGTCGGTACCGCGAATTCCTGCTGTACGCCACGCTGGTACAGACTGCCGCCTATTTCGCCCTTAGCGAAAGCCTTCTCTATTTCGTTCCACTTCATACCGCGAGCATGTGGCGAGTTGTGCGCGAGACGACGTTCCTCACGGCTTCCATCAGCTTGTTCATCGTCGGCGTGGTCGTCGCTCTACACCTTGTGATACCCGGAGGACTCGTCGGACCCTATCTGGTGCCGATAGTGCTCTATGTCCTTCTGTCCGTGAACCTGGACTGGTGGGAGAGCCTTTGGCTTGCCACGCATCGGCCGGTTCCCGTATTTGTGTATACCGGTGGCCGACTGCTGGCTCGCATGCTAGTCGTCGTGTCCGTCGCGGTTGTGACGAACAACGTCTGGGCAATTATCTGGTCTCTGATCGTGCTCGAGGGACTGCGTTTTGCGGGCGCGCTCGTTGCCTGGACCACCGCAGATCGTTCTCGCCTGGAGCCGCCGATCGGAGATCTCAGGCGCGAACAGCTGAGATTCTGCGTGCCGTTTGGATTGGCCATCCTTCTGCTCTTGCTCAGTAGAAACCTCGGCAACGTCGTGATAGTAAAATATCTCGGCGTTGCCGCCCTGGCGCAGTTCACGATCGGCACGTATGGCGAGCCGATAATTCTGGCGTTGCGCAACTCCATCTCGCAGGTGTTGTTGCCCGAGCTCGTGCGCCGCTCGCAGGACGACGCTCTGCGGCTCTGGCATCGCGCAACCATCATCAACTGCGCGTTGCTGTTTCCCATCGCTGCCGTCGTGGCTTGGTACGCGGAGCCGCTCGTTCTGAAGGCATTTGGCGTCGCCTATCGTCCTGCCATTGCCGTGCTGCAATGGTACGCGCTGGTCATCGTACGCTCGTGTTTCGATTTTTCGCCGCTTCTGCGCGCCATCAACAAGACACGCCCGTTCGTCTCGATAGGCGTCGTGGCGACGCTTGCAAACGGCCTCACCCTCGCGGTCCTACTGCCAGTAACGGGTATCGTGGGGGCGGCAATCGCCCTCGTCGTAGCCAACTTCGTCGAGGTCACCTGCCTTGGGTTCAGCGTGAGCCGCCTGTATCGCAGCGGCTTGCGCGGACTTCTGCCTTGGACCGCAGTGGCGAAGGTCGGTGCGTGCGCCGCCGCTGGTGCTGCAGTCGCTTTCGGCGTCACGTTCGCGTGGCGTGAAAGCGTAGTTGGCGCGGCCTGTGGCTCGGTGCTCTACGGCGCGGTGTTCGCGGCCCTGCTGCTCGCAACACGCATTGAGGAGGCGACCGCTCTGTTGCACCGGCTCAAGACCCTGGTCCCGGCATTTCGCAGGCAGTGACCCGCCCAGGTCACTCCGGCAATTGGCCTGTAAGGCGAATCGACCGCAGAATTTGCGCTGTGCATTGAGAAGGTTACTGTACGGTGAGCACGGGCGCGTCCGGCACCGGTTGCGAATTCGTGCGCAGCAGGATCACGCCGTCCCGATCGTTCAGCGTTACGCTAGTTACCGACTGACCGTTGTTGACCGAGGGCACCTGTGTTCCTGAAAAGTGCTTATAGGTCGTTTCCAATGTCACCGTCTGCACGCCGTTGCCCTTCGGATTCACCAGCGAGATGCCGTTCGCGAAGTCACGGCGCCACACGCCCTGCTTCCAAACCGTGAGGCCGCCATTTGAATAAGTGCCGTTTGTCGGATTGTTCGGACCCGCTACAGCGGGTCCGAGGTTAACGCCCATCTCATCAGTCCAGCCAACACCGTTTCCGCCGCCTTGGAAACCCGAGGTATTGAAATGGTAATAGCCGTTATCAAGCAGGCACGAGGCGAGGCCGTAACGCATCCCTTGGTAGTCCGTGATGCTGCCGTCCTGCTGGAAGATCAGGTATGGGCCGCCCCCCGCGAAGGGTGCCAGGGCATTCATGATGATCGCGTAGGAACTCATCATCTTTGCCCAGCTCTGACTCTCGTACGAGTAGCTCTGGCCGATGGCGGATTCCATCACCCCGCCGTTGAGCACTTGGTTGTAGCCCTGGATCGAGCCTGAGCCCCAGTCGGCCACGTTCCCCCACATCATGTGTCCAGCGCCCATCGCAGTGCGAAACTCCGTGACCGCATCCACATAGGAGTTGCGCCAGAGCTGCGCCACGGCCGAAGTGGATTGCGACGAACCGTTCTGCTGATAGTCCCCATTCACGCGCGGCTGGTAGAAGAAGTTGTCGAAGTAGATGCCGTCGAGATTCGTAGCAAAGGGGTAGGAAGTACTGGTGGACCAGGCCGCATTCCACTGGTGATAGGTCTGGCCAGTGCTGGTCAGGTTAGGAGTGGTGATGTTGACCGAGTTCGCTCCGAACTGGGACGTTACGATCCCACCGCTCGGATAAGCACCGCGCAGCAACCAGTTGTGGGCGACATCCGCATTCCACTCCGCACCATACGCACTGCCACCATTCGTCTGAATCTCCATGATGTTGCGGATGCCAGTGATCTTGATATTCGGGTTGAGCGCTTTGACTGCGGCGACCTGCTGCTGCAGAGTCTTGCCGCCCGCGCTGTAGCCCGGGTAGTTGGAGACAACCGCTACCTGCAGGTCCGCGATATGTGGCAGATTGACGAAGTCGATCGTCCCGCCAATCAGATACGCGCCGAGGCGCGGGAAGGGCGGGGAAGTGGACTGTGCCGCCGCAGCGTGAATTTGCGCGAATGCGGCTACCGTCAGCAGCCCGGAAATCAAGAATCGTCGTGTCATTAGCGACCCCCTTGCCTCTTCATCACGTCGTGAGTTTGTCCGCAGGACCCCTGCGACTAGGGTGCTTGCGGCGGAGTGCAAAGTACACCGTCCGCCGCGTCGATTCACCGTGTCGCGGATCACGGACATCCGCCGGACTCGGGGTGTCTCCGTGTGGAGTCGGCGAAGAGCGCTGCGGGTGCGCTGCACATCTCACTCTCTTGAGCGCGCGTCATTCCACTTCGCGTGATCGCGCAACACGCGTTTCTTTCGAGCTCGAGGCGGTTTTATCTTTGCCTCTCGGCGAGACGCGCGTAAGGCGCGGTGCGACTCGCTTGGCATGTGCGACCGCTGGGCCGATTGCCCGCGCGCCACGCTGCTCGGCACGGGCTCGCGGCTGCGCGATTTGCAGAGCAATCATCGCCATGCGCATCGTCAGGCCAGTGTAAATCCAGATGTATAGCCACGGCTTGAAGATGAGCGTGAAGAAAATGGCGCCGGATAGGGCGATGATGCCGTAGATGAACGCGATCAGATAGCGCGCCGTCTCGTCGGGTGCCGCCCCGGCGGCGCGGCGCGCCGTAATCACGAGCTGCCTGATCACCATCAGATAGCAGGCAAGGCCGACGATTCCGAGCTCGAACCACAGCAAAAGGTAGTGGTTGTGAGTTGCATAGAAGAAACCCATCACCTCGTACGAATCCCATCCAAACCCGGTTATCAGCGCCACCGGGTTGGCCATCATCTTGTCAAGGATGGGTAGCCAGATGTACGTGCGCTCGTCGCTGCTCGTGCCGGGACTGAGGATCAATTCTGTGACACGTTCCGTGAGAATGCCGCCGAACTTGATGCTCGCCAACGTGAGCACCGGGACGGCGACCGCCCCGAGGATCACGACGAGAATCGCGGCGCGCCGCCAGGAGATGATGCTGCGGCAGATATAGGAAGCGAGGACGGCCGTCAGCGCGAGCCCTACGAACGCGCCACGCGATCCGCACATTATCATCAGAGTTGCTGAGACTGCGCCCGCCAAAGCCCAGACCAACCCTGTGACGGCACGGGAGGAGAGAGCCGCGGCGATGTAGGCAGGCAGGAGGCATGCAATCAAGGCGGCCGTTTCGTTCGCGTGACCGAACGCGCCGAATACGCGGCCGGCCAGGTTGCCCTCCGTGCCAACTGTGGTGACCCCGATGTGGAAGAGGCCGGCGACGTTTCCGATCGCAATAGCGTTGGCGGCGGCCACGGCGAGCAGAACGCACTTCACCAGGAACTTCGCGTCCGCGAGGGTCTGCGTTCCGTACAGATACAGCGCGAAGACCAGTACATTGTCGAGCAGACTCGCCTTCAGATCGATTCCGCTGGCCACCAGCGTGTAGGACTTGTAGCGGAGGAGAAGGCCGGCGACGAGCCATGAGAGCGTGGCATACGCGATCAGAACACCGAACCACAGGTGCACCCGCGGTAGCTCCAGACGCATTCCGCCGCGCACGGCGAAGCGGGCCGCCAGCGCGAGCATGATCAGATAGAGGATGGCGTTCTTGACGCTCAGTCCGGGCGCAAGGCTCGCCGTCCAGCCGAACACATCGGCGGTGGTGAGGAAGAAGATCAGCAGGGCAAGCAGGTAGCGCATGAGCAGGTCGGACCGGCAGTTAATGAACGCTGGTCAGCCATCGCCCATTCCCGCCCAGGGGAGCGGAATTCGCGGGGTCGACCCCGAGCACGACGCATTGCGCGGGCCGGGCGCCCCATACCACACCAAGCGTCAGAGTTCACCACGAGTGGTACCAGCATACTAGCGCTTCCCGCCTGCACCACGAGGGGGACAAACGCAGGCCGCAGGCTGAGAGCCACGGCACAGGTTAAGTAAGCGCCATGGCGCTGCGGCTGCAACTTAGGTACCTTTGAGGTCCGGTTACCAAGACCAAAAGGCGGCAGGACTCGCCAGTCTGTGCCCCTGCTTTGCATCCGGGGCATCCTGCCGCGGGCACCACGGATAGAGGCCAAATGCGTGCCATTGTCAATAACCTGATGTGGCCATTGGTGATGCTCGCCGTGCTGCTCGTCGCGCACGCCGATGAGCCGCTCTACACCGTCAAGGCCGGCGACACGCTGTCGATCGCCGTCTGGAAGGAGCCGGACCTCACGAGCCACGCGGTGCTGGTGCGCCCTGACGGGACCTTCTCCTTTCCCCTGGTGGGCCAGGTCGATGCGCGCGGCAAAGGCGTCCAGGAGCTGCAGAATCTGGTGACCGAGCGACTCAGGAAATACATCGCTGACCCGGTCGTCACGGTGTCGGTGCAGGAGGTCAAGGGTAACAAGGTGTACGTGATCGGGCAGGTCACGAAGCCCGGCGAGTTTGTCGTCAACCCAAGCGTCAACGTGATGCAGGCGTTGAGCATGGCGGGAGGCACCACCGCTTTCGCGTCGCTGAACAACATCATCATTCTGCGCCGCAGTGCATCTGGACAGACTGCCTTGCCTTTCCACTACAACGACGTCGTCCACGGCAAAGATCTGCAACAGAACGTGGAACTTCAGGCCGGCGATATCGTGGTCGTGCCGTGAGCCGAGCGCGACCGGCAGCGGCAACGCGTGCAAGCTGCTCGCGGATCTCGGCCGCCGCTCTGGCGGTGAACGGCATGTCGCTCGGCGCTACATCGGCGCTTGCGACTGATTACGAGCTGAACCCCAGAGTGGAGCTGGCAGGGGGCTACAACGACAACGTGACGCTCGTGACCGGGGCGAACCAGATCTCTGCGGCTGACGCCCTGGCGGACGCGCGCGTGGAATGGCTGGCACAGCAGCCGAACTGGCACTGGCGGATCACACCTGAGGTGCGGGGCAATTGGTATTCGGGCCATTCGGATCTGAACTCCAATGCGGAGCTCCTGTATCTCGAGGGTGAGCGCCGGGGCGCGCGTTATGTGCTCGATTTGTACGGATATGGCGTCTCCCAGTCGCTGATCACGAATTACCTGCCGACCGCTAACATAGGCACTGGCCTGGGGACTTCTCAGCCGGGCACGACGCTCGCGACTGCCGCCGGCATCCGCCAGAACTTGGGTTACCTGCGTCCCCGTTATGAGCTCGAGATGACGCCACGGAGCAGCCTTGAGCTTAATCTGGAGTACACGGACGCGACCTATAGTGAACAGATTCAGGGTTACACGAACTACCGGGACTTCGCGGGTGCGGCGGGCTTCGTGCTGAAGGCTACGCCCACGGGCTCAGTGACCTTGCGGGCGACTGCGTCGGGGTTTCAGCCTGCAACCGGACTTGCGGCTGATACGTATGGCGCAGAACTGCAGTGGGATGGGAAATTCTCCGCGACCAAGCAGTACTATTTGCGCGTGGGTGGCGCGCGGACGGATCTTTCGGGGTCCCTTGCCGGCGAGCCCGCAGTTTCGAGCTCGACGACTACCGCGACGGGTGGCGTCGGAGCTCAATGGACTTACACCCTGACCGAGATATTCATCGACCTGACGCGCGACGTGGAGCCGACCGGGCAGGGCTACGGCGTCGATCGTGATCAGGTTCGCCTGCGCGTGGCGCGGCGCTTTACACCGCGGTTGGCAGGCTTTCTCGGTGCGCGTGCCATCCATGATGACCCGGTGCCGGGGTCGGTCGCACCGACCGTTAAAGCTCAGCGCTACATCTACGGCACGGCGGGGTTCGAATGGCGCCTGCTGCGAGAATTCTCCATGATTGGCGCCTACAACTTCACGGACTACCACTACAGCGGATCGAGTGCCGAGGCGAATGCGGTGCGCCTGTCGCTGGTGTATGAGCCGCACCGGCCCGAGAACGGTCCGGCGATCACGATCGGCTACTAGGTCCGCAACGAGTGGCGATTGAATATGTCCTATGGAGCGTGGACGCGTGTTTGGTCGGGTACGCTTGATATGTACGCGAGTCATGGCCGCAGCGCATGCGGAGTCAGGGAATGGATCGGGAAAAGACAACTGAATTTTCGGACTATGTAAATTCGTTGCGGCGCCGACGGCGTCTGATCGTCGCAGTCTGGCTGCCGATCGTGCTCGTGTCGGCGCTTCTTGCCGTCGGCCTACCAAGCCAATACGGCTCAACGGTCACGTTCCAGCTTAAGACTGAGCTCAACGACCAGAGCAGAGGGGATAACTACGCAGACCGTTACATTTCCGGTCTGACAGGGACGGTTCTGACCTCCCCGGAGCTGCGCACGGCTCTACCTAAACTGGTGCCGTATCCGGAGCTCAGGACTGATCGAGCCGCCGCACTGAAGAAGCTGCAGGGCGATCTCAGCGTCGAAATGCTCACTCAGAAGATTCTCGACCCGATGACAGGTCTGGAGCGCAAAATAAACACCGGTTTCACGGTCACCTATCTGAACCGTGATCCCGTGATTGCGCAAAGAGTGGCTGCTTGGCTCGCCGATGCATTCAGCGCGGACAGCCGGCGGGCGGCGGCGGCGCAGATACTCAACGAGAGCCGCTTCTACGCCGCCGAGGCTGAGCGACAGAAAGCGAAGATCGCCGAGAGCGAGGCACACCTTGCGGACTTCAAGCAGGAGAATTTCGACCGGCTGCCGGACACGACGCAGGCCAATCTCAACGTCAAGGGCATGATCGACCAGGAACTCGCCGGCGTCGAGCGCGACCTGCGCGCGCAGCAGCAGAACCGCACGTTCATCCTGCAGCAGCTGCAGCAGGCACGTGCCGCCGGAGTCAACGTGGACACACTGCGGGCTCTGGAGAATGAGTATCAGAAGAAGGCGACGGTGTACGACCCGAACCATCCCGACATGATTGCCCTGCGCCACCAGATCGATGCCATGCGCTCCGGCGATGTGGCCGCGGGCACGAGCTCGAACCTCGAGGCGCAACTGGCCGTGGAGGAGGCGAACCTCGCCGAGATGCGTCAGCGATACAGCGAGGATCATCCGGACGTCAAGCGTCTCGAGCGCGCCATCCAAAATCAGAAGGCTCGCATCGCGGCGGGCGAAAAGGACAATGGAAACTCGCTCGCTCGCACACCCGCGGTCGTTCAGCTGGAAACACAGCTAAACGGTGTCGAGACGCAAATCGCGGCGCTGGGGCAGCAGCGCAAGGAGCTGCGTGAGAAAGCGGTCAACCTGCAGGGGCGCCTGCAGTCGACGCCGGAGGTCGAGCTCACCTACGACGCACTGACCCGCGAGGCGACCACCGCGCGACGGCTATACGAACAGCTCAACAACAAACGAATGGATGCCGAGGTCAAAGCGGCGGCCATCAAGATTGGTACCGCCGACCAGTTCACGCTCGTCGGTCCGCCTCAGGTTCCCAAGGCTCCGACGAAGCCGCCACGCCTCGGCATCGCGCTCATTGCACTGATCGGCGCGACGTTCCTGGCCTTCATGGTCGCACTCGCCGCCATGGCGCTGGACTCGACCGTGCGCGGCAGTCACGACATCGTGGCCCTTCTGAATTTACCCCCGATCGCCGTTGTGCCGGTCATCCGCAATGCCGAATTCGCCCGCCGGCGCCGCCGGCAACTGGTGGCGTTGGCGGCGACGACGCTCGTCGCCGTTCCCGCCTTGTATCTACTCATTCGCTTTGCGGTGCCCTGATGGGCACACTTACACCTGAAGCCCCACTGGGTGAAGCCGGCAACGTCCAATGAGCGTCATCGAAAAGGCCCTCTCCCGGAATCGCGCGCAGCGCGCACCGAACGATGGTAGCGCGCGGCGCGCGCCAGCGGACCAGGTCGGCGCCGCGGAACCCCGGACACCGCGGCAGTTTCAGACGGTCACCCTCGATCCTGCTGTTCTCGAGCGCAACTGCGTCCTGCCGCAGATCGCCGACCGCGCAGTGCTTCGAGCCTACAAGATCCTGCGTACGCGCCTGTTGCAGCGTCTCGCCGCCAAGAACTGGCGCTCGGTTGCCGTGACCAGCACGAAATCCGGGGAAGGCAAGACGCTTACCACGATCAACCTGGCAGTGGCGCTATCGCAGGACCCGAACACACGCGTGTGTCTGGTCGACTTTGATCTGCAGCGTCCGCAGGTGGCGGCGCAGCTGGGCATCCAGTGCGAGCGCGGACTCGGCGAGTATCTGCTCGGCGAGGCGGAAGCCGATCAGGTGATCTACGACTGCGGGTTACCGAGTCTCGTGGTGATTCCGAACACCCGGACCTTCGACCACTCGTCAGAGATGGTGGCGAGTGTACGCACGCACGACCTGCTGCGGCTGATACACACGGAAATGCCGAATCACATCGTCGTATTCGACATGCCGCCGCTTACGGCAGATGACGTTCTCACTTTCGCGCCGCGGGTCGATGGCGTGCTACT